>Ga0256843_1000986_pt1 | contig 23280 bp, 23 predicted proteins | sample AlvinellametaG_FD_191572 | JGI IMG/M metagenome (GOLD analysis project Ga0256843, IMG submission 191572) | Pompeii worm associated microbial communities from hydrothermal vent at the East Pacific Rise, Pacific Ocean - Alvinella | ecosystem: Host-associated > Annelida > Integument > Unclassified ... | reverse complement strand
GTGCTGGATGGCCGCGGCGCCGAAGGCACGGTGGCGCGCTACACCGCGATCGCCCATGTGGTCAGCGCCCAGGTGTTGATCGAGGCGATGCTCGACGGCCTGCAGGTCAACAACCAGCCGGCCAATGCTGCCTTGGATAGCGCCATCAACCGGGTGCTCAGCACCGCTGATCGTTCAGTACGCCGCTCGGTGAGCGAGGTCAACGTGAACAGCCTGATGCTCAGCCAGGCTCAGGCGGCCTTGGCCGCCGCCCAGGCGATCGACCCGAACATCCCGCTGGGCGACCTGCTGAGCCTGCTGAGCGGGCTGCAGGATGGCACTGCGGGCAATACCGGCGAGGCACTCAGCAACGCCGGGGTCGACAGCTCGCTGAGCAACGGCCTAGATCAGACCATTTCCATCGTCGCTAACAGCAACAACAGCGGTGTCGAGCAGGTCAATCAGGTGGCCAGCGGTAGTTTGAGCGGTAGTAACAGTTCCAACACCAGTAGCGAGTCAACTGGCAGCAGCACCGGTTCCAACAGTAGTGAAACCACCGCTGGCAACAGTAACGCTGGAAGTGATATCAACAGTAGTGGTGGTGGCAGTTCGGCTGGCGGAAGCGAGGTTGCTTTCGCCAGCACCTCGACTGGAGGTGGCGTCACATCAAGCGGGGGTGGTGGCAGTACCACGGCTGGTGGCTCTTCAGGTAATGCCCCCACTGGTGGTTCATCCGGTGAGAGCGGCAGCAGCACGAGCAGTGGCTCATCCGGGGGCGGTGCCGGCTCTTCGGCTGGAAACAGCGGTGAGACCTTGTATGTTGATATACAGCTGTCCGGCGACTGCGCTAGCTATTCGATCGCCAAACGCAACTGCTCCGGCAGTGATGGTGATGCTTACCCCAGTATCCGCGATGCCATTGCCGTTGCCCAGGTTGGCCAGACAGTCTTGGTGCGCAGTGGTATCTACCCTGTTGCCTCCTCCGATGAGGTGGTTATCGACGTACAGGGGCTGACCCTGGCGGGGTATGGCGATGAGCGCCCGGTGATAGAGGGTGCAGGGTTTCCCTATGATGCCCAGTCCAATGAGCGCACCACACTACTGCGCATCGCCGCCGATGATGTCACAGTGCGCCAGTTCGAGATCCGTGAGTGTCCCTACGAGTGTGCCGGTTTCAACAAGGATGTGAGCGGCGCCCTGGTGGAAGAGATCTACGCCCATCACGGCTGGTACTCCCTGTTTCGCATCCGCGGCAGCCACAATACCCTGCGCTACTCTGAGTTTGCTCACAGCGCCCATGGTGGCGGTGTAATGATTCGGCCGGATGATCAGTCGGTACCGATTAACGAGAACCTGGTCTATAGGGTCATCTCCCACCACAACGGTAGGTATTCAGATGGTCGTAAGTCCCCTGAGGTGCCGGGTGATCCTGGCGGCGGTGGTAACTCAGACGGCATGGGGGCATCCAAGTTTTGCTCCGACAATCTCTCAAGCAACGTCTGTCGCCGCAACAAGGTGGTGGAGGTGATCGTCTGGCACAATGCGGACGACGGCTTCGACTTCTCTATGTCAGAGTCGCTCTACCAGGGCCTGATCTCCTTCGACAACGGTCCGGCGGGACAGCGCAACTATAAGATCTTGCGTGGTGAAGACCAGGCAGATAACGCCAATACCTATCTCGGTTGTGTCTCGCTGGGTACCGGCAGCCCGGAGCACTGCTCGCCCAATGAGTGTCCTTTGCGGGGCTTTGAACTGCGGGGTGCGGCCAATGCCTATCATATCCTGGCGACGGGAGCGGGCAGCCACAATTTCATGGGGGCCTCGGCAACGGGTGAGGTGGTCAACAGTGTGGCCTGGGGCGATAGTGATTTTACCTACGGCAGCAATATGAGCCACCAGGCCAACTCTGAGGTCTCGGGGGGGCTCTCTCGATTCGTGCCCAACCTGGATCTGCCGGAAGGCATCAGCATCCGCGAACGCTGGGCCTACATGCACAACCAGTTCCGCAGCGCCTTCACACCCCCAGCCGGTTCAGCTCTGATCGATGCCGGTGTCCATCTCTCCGCTATCCACTGTCCCGAACCGGGGCCTGGCGATGGGGAGTGCCGCGAGTGGAGCGGTCAGGCACCCGATATTGGCGCCTTTGAATCCGGTCTGTAGCCTGATTGCCGGTAGAGTGAGGGATCACTCTACCGGCAATGGCAGTACGGGGCAGCCCGGCCGCCAGAGCCGCTCGACCTGATACTTGGTTTGTGCAATCTCGCCGCTGCACCAACAGCGCACCTCGCCCTCAGTGCTGCGTCTCAGCAGCCCCTGTTCCACAAGACGTCGTTTCAGCTCTTTGGCCACCGCCGGGCCGGTGTCGATGATGTGTGTTTTGGCAGGCACCATTTGGCGGATCGCCTGGTGCAGAAAAGGGAAGTGGGTACAGCCGAGCACCAGGCTATCGACCCCTTGATCGATCAACGGTTGGATCTCCTCCGCAACCACCTTGAGTGCCCGTGGTCCGCTGAGGTCTGTGGATTCAACCTGCCTGACCCAGCCGTGACAGGGGCGGATGATCACCCTTGCACCCTCTCCGTGGCGCCTTAGCAAGTCGCGGAACTTGGCGCTGCCGAGAGTGCCCTCGGTGGCGAGTATTCCCACCACGCCATTGCGGCTGGCAGCGATCCCTGGTTTCAGACCAGGTTCCATGCCGATGATCGGTAGCGTGTGTTGCTGGCGTAGACTGGCCACCGCAGCGGCGGTGGCGGTGTTGCAGGCGATGACGATCGTCTTGGCGCCCTGTGCGATGAGAAAGCGGGTGATCTGCTGGGCGCGCTGGGCAACAAAATCGGAGCCTTTGGCACCGTAGGGGAGGTGGCCGCTGTCGCTGACGTAGAACAGATCCTCAGCGGGGAGCTGTTCGCGGATGTGGCGCAATACGGAGAGACCACCGATACCGGAGTCGAAGATACCGATGGGGCGGGTTGGATCCATTAAGGCACCGTGTTGCAGATGGGGAGCCAGAATTCTACCCCATATGCGGTGTCTGACTAGACCTGCCGGGCTGCTTTCAGGCTGTTGTGGATGCCGGCCTCACCCTGCCAGTAACCGTCACAGGTACCGAGCGGGGTCAGCGCAGCCAGGTTGGCGGCTGTCTCACCGGCGATGGCCTTGCTGAAGGCATCGACGATGCGACCGGTGTGGCGGTACTGTGGGCTGATGCGCAGCACATCCACCCCGAGTTGTTGCATGGCCGGGACCTCCGGCAGCAGATCACAACTGAGCGCGGAGAGGGTCTGGATGCCGTTGAGCACCAGGAAGGGTTCGCTCTCCTGGGTGGAGAGCAGGCGGCCGTCCGGGTAGTCGATGCACTTCAGGTCGCAGTCGTCTTTCGGTAGGTTGTGGGAGCGGGCGGTGAAGCAGCGCGCCGAGAGGGTCAGCGGCAGGCGGCCGAAGGCGAAGACCTCGGTCTCGACCCCCTCCGGCCGCTCCGCCTGCATCTGCTTCAGAGTCTCACGGGAGAGCTCCAGTGGCAGACTCCAGCGCTTCAGCCCCTGTTTCGCCAGCAGGTTGAGAGTGCGGGGGTTGTAGATATTGACCAGCGGTCCGGTGACAAACGGCAGGCCGGCGCTCGATAGCAGCTGCACTGCGCCAATATCATTGGCCTCGACCATGAACTGGCCGTTGTCGCAGATGCGTCGCAGGGTCTTCATCTCCGACTCTGCCTCGAGCAGCGCCAGGGTGGAGAGCACCACCTGTTTGCCGGCCTGGCTCAGCCGCTCGCCGAGTTCGATCCAATCAGCGGTGCTAAGGCTGCGCCGTTTGGAGCAGACCGTCTCGCCGAGATAGACAATATCCACCGGCATCTCCGTCACCTCCTCGTAGAAGGTGAACAGATCGTCGCGGGACCAGAAGTAGAGTACGGGACCGAGGGAGAGTTTCATGCTGGAGCTCATGTCAGGATAATTCCGCGGGAGTTACTGCCAGGGGCGGTGGTAGGGGCCGAGGGTGGTCTGCGTGCCTTCGGAGACGTTGCCGAGGGTGGCGTTCCAGGCCGGGTTTGCCTGGTAGGTTTCAGGATCGCGCTGGCAGCTGTCGATCGCCTGACGCCATACTTGCGCCACCTGGGCCACATAGGCTGGGCTGCGTTGCCGGCCCTCGATCTTGATCGCCTCCACTCCGGCGGCCATCAGCTCAGGCAGTAGCTCCAGGGTGTTGAGCGAGGTCGGCTCCTCGATCGCGTAGAAGGTATTGTCGCCGACCTCGAAACGTCCCTTGCAGATGGTCGGGTAGCCCGCCTGCTCACCTTCTTGGTAGCGGTCGGTGAGCACGCCGTTGAGGCGTGACTCCATCCCCTGCGGGCCATCCTTCCACTCCACATACTTGGCCGGGGAGCAGGCGCCCTGGGTGTTGGGCGACTCGCCGGTGACGTAGGAGGAGAGGATACAGCGCCCCTCCACCATCACGCAGAGGCTGCCGAAACCGAACACCTCGATTCCCACCGGGCTGTTGTCGACTACGTGCTTGACCTGGGGCAGCGACAGCACCCGCGGCAGCACCGCCCGCTTGATGCCGAAGTGGTCGTGATAGAAACGCAACGCCTCGTAGTTGGTGCTAGAGGCCTGCACTGAGAGGTGCAGATTGAGATCGGGCCAACGGCTGGAGGCGTAGTCGAGTACGCCGATATCGGCGCAGATCAGCGCATCGACACCCAGATCAGCGGCGCTGTCCACCGCCTGCTGCCAGCGTTGCCAGCCATCCGGGCGCGGGTAGGTGTTGATCGCCATGAACACCCGTACCCCTTTGCGCCGCGCATAGGCGATGCCATCGCTGGCGCGCTTCTGGTTGAAATTGAGGCCGGGGAAGTGGCGTGCGTTGGTGTCGTCGCGCAGGCCGATATAGACCGCATCGGCTCCGTTGTCGACAGCGGCCTTCAGGGAGGGCAGATTACCTGCCGGGCAGACCAGTTCCATAGTGGATTCCTCAAACGTGCTGGCGCGGACCAGGCCGCGACTATCTTAGATATCTGTGCTGCGGCGCTTATGCCACCTTGCGGTCGGTGCGCCGCCGGCGCAGTTCCTGCTCGATGCCGTTGAGCACCCGCCACTTCTCAGCGCACCACTCCGGTGCCAGCAGGATATCCCGGGAGGCGGTGCCGGTGAGGCGGTGCCAGACTACCCCGGCTGGCGCCATCTCCACCAGGTCGGCAGCGATCTGGATGTAATTCTCCAGGGTGAGCGGCGTGTACTCGCCGCGTCGCCACTGGTTGGCCAGCTGGGTGCCCTTGACCACATGCAGCGGGTGCAGCTTGAGGCCATCGGTGCCGACCTCCAGCACCTGCCGCAGGGACTCGTGGCAGTGGCTCGCCTGCTCTCCAGGCAGACCGGCGATCAGATGGGTGCAGAGCTTTAGTCCCCGTGCCCTGGCCGCGCTGGCGCTCTCCTGGTATTCAGCAAAACCGTGGCCTCGGTTGACTCGCTGCAGCGTGGTATCGAAGGCGGACTGTAGCCCCAGCTCCAGCCAGATCTCATAGCCTTGCGCCTGGTAGCCGGCCAGCAGATCGAGTACCGCCGGTGGCACGCAGTCGGGGCGGGTACCCACCGACAGACCGATCACGTCGGGCTCGGCCAGGGCACTGTCGTAGAGGGACTTTAGCTGCTGCAGATCGCCATAAGTGTTGGTGTAGGCTTGGAAGTAGGCGAGGTATTTTTTCGCCCCGGTGCGTTTGCGGATCACCCGCCGCCCCGCTGCGATCTGTTCTGCGATCGACTTGGGCTGGCGACCGTTCGGACTGAAGGAGACATTGTTGCAGAAGGTGCAGCCGCCGATACCCTTGCTGCCGTCTCGGTTGGGACAGGTGAAGGCGGCGTCGATGGCGACCTTGTGGACCCGCTCACCGTAACGCTGGAGCAGATATTGGCCGAAGGTTGGGGCCTGCTGTGCCAGGGTCATCGATTAGCCGACCCGGTCCAGCTCGCGTTGGCGAAATTCCACCCCGAGCGCCTCGGCCCGCTTTCGGCAGGCGTCGATGTCGAGCCCCTCCAAACCGTTTACTGCGGTGGCGGTGACTTGGGGGATGTGAGCCTTGGCGTCCTCGATGAACTTGAGCATCGCCTCAAACGAGCCGGGCAGGTTGGGGCGGCAGTGGCGTTCGTAGACTTCTTCGTTCTGGCCGTTCATCGATACCGAGATGGCATCGACGCACTCGCTCAGTGCTGGCAGAGTGTCGTTTTTGTGCACAAGATTGGCAAGCCCGTCGGTGTTAACCCGTACCCGGCCACCCCGCGATTTAATGTTACGAGCCACCTTCAGCAGCACGTTGAGGCGCAGTGTTGGTTCACCAAAACCGCAGAACACCACCTCATCGTAAGCCTTTGGGTCATCGATGGCGGCGATGATCTCTTCGGCCTCAGGGCGGTGATCTGGTGTCAGGTCGTAGCCTTTGACCTGCATGTTGCCTTGGGTCTTTGGGCAGAAAGCGCACTCCAGGGTGCAGCGGTCGGTGATACTGAGATAGAGTCTGTTGTTGATCTGGTAGGCGATCTGTTGCGGCACTTGCTTCAGTCTGACAGTGAAAACCGCTCATTCTAGCCGGGACTGGGGGTGTGCAAATGATCTGGGTCAATCGCTATCCGGTAAAATCCTTGCGCTGCGTCTGGTTTTTGGCGCCGACACAAACAGCGATGTCACTATGATGATGCGGCCCTGTAGGGAGGGTGAAGAGTTACCGCATCGATCTACGATGCAGCAAGCGCCTTCCTTTCTGGTCTGCTTTTCCGTCTTTGTGTCAGCGTGGTTTGCATAAAGGCAAGCTTGTTGTCAGATGACAGGAAGAGCTTGAATGCAAGCCGCCCATATCCTCACGCTACGACCGGACCGGCGAGACCCTCGGTGCGTCAAACGAAGACCCAAACCTTTTCCGCTTCTAACGGCCCACGACATGAAATGAAAGAGATCCCGTACCGCAGCTAAACCCCCTTAGCTTAGGGAGCCTCTGAGCAAGTCATGGACCTACATCTTGCTGCCAAAATACGCTGCTTTTTCCTTGCAAACTTTCGCAATAGCTGGCTATTACGTGCGATGTGCACCTCAAATCAGGGCATTTTCATCAGCAATCTGTACGGCCCAAACTTATTCAGAGGCTCCTTAGTGCCATTCGGGTCGGACTCGATTGATTCTCATGAGGTAACCAGCGGAAAGCTTCACCTACGCAACTGTTTCATCGAGCGGATACCGAGTGCCTTGAAGTTGGCGAACTGCTCCACGCTCAGGCTGCTCTTCTCTGAGCCCTTGTCGGCGTAGAGTACCCCGATCGGTTTGTCGCCGAAGAAGATCGACATCATTAGGCACTCTCTGCCACCCAGTACACTGATTGCTTGTTCCGGGATCAGCGGCAGGTATTTGGTCATGTTGTCGGGCCTGAGCCAGAGTGGCTGTGGTTTCTGCAGTAGCAGAGTAAAGATGTTGGTCTGGGTCAGCGGCGCTTGAAAGTCTTTCAGCGAGGGCTGCTGGCCGGTTTCGATCACAAAACGTGCCTTCAGCTGTTTGCGGTCGGGGGTGAGCATGGAGAACATGATCCGTTGCATGCCATGGCGCTGTTTCAGCTCCCGCATGCTGTCGGCGATGATGGTTTGCAGGGGGTTGGGGCGTGCCTTGGCGGGCTTTGTAGGGGTCGGTTTGGCAGGCGGGGTGGGTGGTGTTGTGCGTGGTGCGGCCGGCGGCGGGGCTCTCTTTACGGCTTGGGGTGTTGGAGCTGGCTTGGTCGCTTCAATGCCTGTTTGCTTCAACCGGGGGGGCTGTTTGGGTGTTGGGTGCTGAGCTTTGGCTGGTCTGCTTGCCGCAGTTGCAACGGCCCTGGCCAGACTGAAAGCCGTTAGCGGGAGTGGTAGCGTGTAGAGTTCATGGGCTGCCGCGACCGCTATCTGGTGGCTTAGGGCCTGGGCCTTCGCTTCAGGGATATTCAGAAATTCCCCTAGTAGCTCGATATTCTCCTGGGTCTCCTCTCCGCTCCAGCTCTCTGCACTGCTGCGGGCCAGGGCGATACACAGCATCACGCTTAGTGCCTTGGGCTGGAAACTGTTAAACAGCCTCTGCGACTCTTGCACTAACTCGGGTAGTTCCCAGCGGCCACCCAAGGCCAGGTTAAGTGCCTCCAGAGTGAAACCAAAGGTCTCCAGCGCAGCATCTTCCCGGCCATCCCCGCGGGAGATTGCCTGCTCCATATCTCTGAGTTGCTCCGGGGCTGCCAACCAGAGTGACATCTCGGCGAGCTCGTGGAGCAGGGCGGCGGTGGCAAAATCCTTGGGGTGTCTCTGTCCCTGGCGCTGTGCGATGCTCTCGGCATAGATCGCCGCATGGGCAGCGCGGCTGTAACAGCCGAGCAATCCGCGTCTTGCCGGGCCTTTGAGTTGTGATTCGAGCGGAGTGAGCTCGATCACAGCCCGCTCCAGCAGGCCCATGCCGATCAGCGGCAGGGCGTTATGGATGTTGCAGATCGGTTCTCTGGGTCTGTTGGGTTGCCGGTTGAGTTGCTGGAACAGGTAGAGGCTGAAGCCCGGGTCGTACTGCACCACAGCAGCAAAGGTGCTGTGGCTTGCGTTTGGCTTATTCAGCAGATCGCGGACCCGTGTCAGGGTGCGTTGCAGTGCGGGCAGAGGTTTGTTGGCGAGTCGGGTGAGCCAACTGTTGAGCGCATCGGACATGGATGAAGGTCACCAGTCAGTATGGTTATTGGTTTCCACCACTAGGGTCGGCCGAGGAAGCGGGATCTTTATCGCGGCTATGGGCGGAGAGGCGACGGAATTCAACTCGCAGGAGAGTTCCGGCTGCTGGTGGGGAGTGTTAGAATCGGGAGTTTTTCGGGCCAGGCGAACTATCCTGGCTGAGTAACGCGGGCTTTGCGCAAGGCGCAGCGGCCATTCTCAAAGCTGGCTGCCGGGCTGCTGCCGACGCCACTGCCATCAGCTCTCCAACAGAAACGAGGTAATCCATGGCTGGACACAGTAAATGGGCCAACATCAAACACAAGAAAGCCGCTAATGACAAAAAGCGCGGCAAGATCTGGACCAAACTGATCCGTGAGATCACCGTGGCGGCGCGCATGGGCGGTGGCGACATTGGCGCCAACCCGCGCCTGCGTCTAGCCGTCGATAAGGGTCTGGGTGCCAATATGCCGAAGGACACCATCGACCGGGCGGTGAAACGCGGTGCCGGCGCGGGTGAAGGCGAGAACTACGATGAGTTGCGCTACGAGGGTTACGGCCCGGGCGGCGCGGCGGTGATTGTCGATTGCATGACTGACAACCGCAATCGCACCGCCTCGGAGGTGCGCCACGCCTTCTCCAAGCTGGGCGGCAACCTGGGAACCGACGGCTCGGTGGCCTACATGTTCAGCAAGCAGGGGGTGATCAGCTATGCTCCCGGCGTCGATGAGGACGCGGTGATGGAGGCGGCCCTGGAGGCGGGCGCCGAAGATGTGGTGACCAACGACGACGGCTCCATCGACGTGATGACCTCGCCGGATGACTTCTCCGATGTGAAGGATGCGATGATCGCCGCGGGTTTCGAGCCGGACAACGCCGAGGTGACCTTCAGCGCCGCCACCAGCACCGTGCTGGAGGGGAAGGACGCGGAGAAGATGCTGCGCATGATCGACATGCTGGAGGATCTGGACGACGTGCAGAACGTCTACACTAACGCCGAGATTTCTGATGAGATCATGGAGGCGTTGGCTTGATCCGCGCTGTCTGGGAGCGGTGGTAAAGCAGCGTGCTGCGGATTCTCGGTATCGATCCCGGCTCGCGGGTGACAGGCTTCGGCGTGATCGACAGCGACGGGGTGCGCTCCTCCCATGTGGTGCATGGGACCTTGCGCCTGGAAGGTAATGCGCTGCCGCCGCGACTGGGCGAGATCTTCAGCCGTCTGAGCGAGGTGATCGAGACCTACCGGCCGCAAGTGATGGCGATCGAACAGGTGTTTGTGGCAAAGAATCCCCAGTCGGCGCTGAAACTGGGCCAGGCCCGCGGCGCGGCGATCTGCGCTGGGGTCAGCCAGGGGCTCGAGGTCGCGGAGTACACCCCGCGCACCATCAAACAGGCGGTGGTCGGTAGCGGCGGTGCAGAAAAGAGCCAGGTGCAGCACATGGTGCGAATGATCCTCAACCTCCCGAAAGAACCCGTCACCGATGCCGCCGATGCGCTGGCGGTGGCGCTTAGCCATGCCCATAGCGGCATCACCCTGGCCCGTATCGGCGGAAATCTGCGGCGATGATCGGCCGGCTCAGGGGCGAGATCGCCATCAAACAGGCCCCGCATCTACTGCTCGATGTGAACGGCGTCGGCTATGAGATCGAAGCGCCCATGTCGACCTTCTTCAAGCTGCCGGAGTCGGGCCAGCAGACTACCCTCTACACCCACCTGGCAGTGCGTGACGACGCCCACGTGCTCTACGGCTTTGCCACCGAGTCGGAACGGGCGATGTTTCGCAGCCTGCTCAAGGTCAACGGAGTTGGCGCCAAGATGGCGCTGGGGATTCTTTCCGGGATGAGCGCCGAGGCCTTTGCGCAGTGTGTCGAAGCCGAGGATGTGGCCTCGCTGGTGCGCCTGCCGGGTATTGGCAAGAAGACCGCCCAGCGGCTGATCGTCGAGATGCGGGATCGTCTGGGGGATATGCTCGGGGGTTCTGCGCCGGCGGTTGCCGGTGTGATGGAGAGCGGCCGGCCACAGACGCCGGTCTCCGATGCGGTGGCCGCGCTGGTCTCGCTCGGTTACAAGGCGCCGGACGCCTCGCGCATGGTCAAGGCGGTGGCGCAGCCGGGCATGGCCAGCGAGGCGCTGATCCGGGCCGCGCTGCAGAACACGGCGCACAAGGGATAGATGGTGCAGGAAGATCGCAGTCTGATCGAAGGTGCGGAGAGCGGCGATGACGCGGTCATCGATCGCGCCATCCGGCCAAAACGCCTCGGTGATTATGTCGGTCAGCCGGCGGTGTGTGAGCAGATGGAGATCTTCATCGAGGCGGCCCGCCGACGTGAGGAGGCACTCGACCATGTGCTGATCTTCGGCCCGCCGGGATTGGGCAAGACCACCCTGGCGCACATCATCGCCAACGAGATGGGGGTCAACTTGCGTCAGACCTCGGGGCCGGTGTTGGAGAAACCAGGTGATCTGGCGGCACTGCTGACCAACCTGGAGCCCCACGATGTGCTGTTCGTCGATGAGATTCACCGTCTCAGCCCGGTGGTGGAGGAGGTGCTCTACCCGGCGTTGGAGGATTTCCAGCTCGACATCATGATCGGCGAAGGGCCGGCGGCGCGCTCCATCAAGCTCGATCTGCCGCCCTTCACCCTGGTGGGGGCGACCACCCGCGCCGGCCTGCTGACCTCGCCGCTGCGCGATCGTTTTGGCATCGTGCAGCGGCTGGAGTTCTACTCTGCGGCGGATCTGGCGCAGATCGTCGCGCGCTCCGCCGGGATACTGAATATCGGCAGTGATGCCGCTGGTGCGATGGAGATCGCACGCCGTTCCCGTGGCACCCCGCGCATCGCCAACCGGCTGCTGCGGCGGGTCCGCGACTACGCCCAGGTGAAGGGTGATGGGCGGGTCGGTGCGGAGTTGGCGGACCGCGCGCTGAGGATGCTGAAGGTGGACGGTAACGGTTTCGACGCGATGGACCGGCGGCTGTTGCTGGCGGTGATCGAAAAGTTCGACGGCGGCCCGGTGGGGGTCGATAATCTGGCAGCGGCGATCGGCGAGGAGCGTGGCACCATCGAGGATGTGCTCGAGCCTTTCCTGATCCAGCAGGGCTTCATGATGCGTACTCCGCGTGGGCGGGTGGCGACCCAGGCAGCCTATCTGCACTTTGGCCTAGCGCCGCAGGCGGATGCACAACCGGTAGGGCGGGATCTGTTCGACAAATCCTGAAGAGGCTGAGCCTCGCGGGGAACTCATTGCCAAGGGCAGAATCAATAGTACGGGGCACGCAGACGCGTGGTTCGGGAAGCAGAGCAACATTGGACACATTTGTCTGGCCCGTCAGGGTCTACTACGAAGATACCGATTCAGGGGGTGTGGTCTACCATGCCAACTATCTGAGTTTCATGGAGCGGGCGCGCACTGAATGGCTGCGCAGCCTTGGCTTCGAACAGGACCGGCTGCGCAACGATGAGGGCGTGATCTTCGCTGTGCACAGTCTGAGTGCGGAGTACCACCGTCCCGCCCGATTCAACGATCTGTTGCAGATTGACACCCGTATCATCGAGTTGCGCCGGGCGAGTTTAAGCTTTCAGCAGACGATCCGGCGTGATGCGGACGATCAGTTGTTGTGCAGCGGCAAGGTCAAAGTGGCCTGTGTCGATGCCCAGCGGATGCGCCCCGCGCCTCTGCCCGAAGCATTATTAGAAAGGATAAGGCATGTCGACTGACCTCTCATTTGCCCAGCTGATTCTGAATGCCAGTCCGGTGGTACAGTTTGTCATCGGCCTGTTGGTGCTGACCTCGCTCGGCTCCTGGACCATGATCTTTGACCGGATGCGGGTGCTGCGCCGGGCGCGTCGCGCCGCTGATGAGTTTGAAAAGCGCTTCTGGTCCGGTGGCGATCTCAATGATCTCTATCGGGATATCAAGCGTGAGCAGGGCGATCTTACCGGTATGGCGGTGATCTTCCGCGCCGGTTTTCGTGAGTTTGCCCGTCTTAAGGGGCGCGGCCAGATCGAACCGATGGCCGTGTTGCAGGGGGCGCAGCGCTCGATGCGGGTCGCCCTGAGCCGCGAGCTGGACAATCTGGAACGGCATCTGCCGAGTCTGGCCACAGTGGGGTCGACCAGCCCCTACGTGGGGCTGTTCGGTACTGTCTGGGGCATTATGACCAGCTTTCACGCCCTCGGTAACGTCAAGCAGGCGACCTTGGCGCTGGTCGCGCCCGGCATCTCCGAGGCGTTGATCGCGACTGCCATCGGCCTGTTTGCGGCGATTCCGGCGGTGGTTGCCTACAATCGCTACTCCAACGAGGTAGAGCGGCTCAATAACCGTTACGACGACTTTCTCGAAGAGTTCTCCACCATTCTGCATCGGCAGATCCACGGTTGAGTTAGGGGCTGAGATATGAGCCGCCAGCGCAATCGCCGCCGCCCGATGTCGGAGATCAATGTGGTGCCCTACATCGACGTGATGCTGGTGTTGCTGGTGATCTTCATGGTGACCGCGCCGCTTTTGACCCAGGGGGTGCATGTGGAGCTGCCCCAGGCGGATGCGGAGCCGATATCGCAAGAAGCGGATGAGCCGGTGATTATCAGTGTCGATCGCAATGGCGATATCTTCATCGATATCGGTGGTGAGCAGGGCAAGCCGGTCGCTCCTGAGGCCCTCAAGGCGCGCATCCGGGCGGTGTTGAAACACAAGCCGAAGACCCCGATCCTGGTGCGTGGCGATGCCGGCGTCGCCTATGGGCGGGTGGTCGAGGTGATGGTGCTAGCCCAAGCCGGGGGCGCCCCCGGGATTGGTCTGATTACAGAACCGCCGGAGCATTAAAGTATGTTCTCGGTGGTTAAGCGCAACCCTGTGGCGGTGCTGTTGGCGCTGCTGCTGCACTTGGCGCTTGGTTTCTTTCTGCTGTTTGGTATGGAGTGGGACGACAAGCCGCAACGGCCCCGGACCAGCGCCCCGGTGGTGCAGGCGAAGGCGGTGGAGGACCCCGCCAAACTAGCGGCAGCGAAGCAGAAACAGCGCCAGGCGGAGCTGGCGGCGGAGCGCAAAAAGCAGCAGGCAGCGCAGAAGCGCAAGCAGGCGGTGGAGCGCAAAAAACGCCTGGCGCAGGAGCAGAAGCGAAAAGCCGCCGAGAAAAAGCGCAAGGCCGAAGCGAAACGCAAGGTGGCGGCAAAACGTAAAGCTGAGGCAAAACGCAAGGCCGAAGCGGAGGCACAGCGCAAAGCCGAGGCGAAACAAAAGGCGCAGGCAGAGGCAAAGCGCAAGGCTGAGGCCGAGGCAAAGCGTAAAGCTGAAGTGAAACGCAAGGCGGCGGCAGAGGCGAAGCGAAAGGCCGAAGCAAAGCGCAAGGCGGCGGCAGAGGCGAAACGCAAGGCCGAAGCAAAGCGCAAGGCAGAGGCGGCGGCTCAGGTAGCCAGGGAACAGGAGTTGCAGGCGCAACTGGCGGCGGAGCAGAACTCGCGCCAACTCGATCGCTATACGATCGCCATCCGTCAGCAGATCGAGCGCAGCTGGCTGCGGCCACCCAACACTGGTGAAGGGCTCGCCTGCGTGGTGCGGGTGCGGCTGCTGCCCGGCGGTGAGGTGATGCCAGGCAGTGTTCGGGTGCTTCGTTCGAGCGGCAACGGCGCCTTTGATCGCTCGGTGGAGTCGGCGGTCTACAAGGCGAGTCCGTTGCCGGTACCCAGCGGCGGCCTGTTTGAGTCATTCCGGGATCTGCGTTTGGAGTTTGAGCCCGAGGGCTGAAGGCTTCAGGCGTAAAATCAACCAAGACAAACGAAACTTTAGACACAGATGATGAAGCACTTTTTTCTGGTATTTGCCTTATTGATTAGCTTGCCATGGTCCGCCCAGGCGGAGCTGACCATCGAGATCACCGAGGGGGTGGAGGGCGCGCTGCCGGTCGCAGTGGTGCCGTTCGGGCTGATCGGCGGCGGCACGCCACTTGACGAGGATATCTCCGCAGTGATCAGCGCCGATCTGCATCGCAGTGGTCGTTTCAAGGTACTGCCACGGGAGGATCTGCTGGCGCTGCCAAGCAGTGGCGATGAGGTCGAGTTCAAGGATTGGCGTATCCTCGGCGTGGAGAACCTGGTGGTGGGACAGATCCAGCCCAACGGTCCGGGTGGCTACATCGTCCGCTTCCAGCTGTTCGACGTATTCCGTGGCGAGCAGCTGACCGGCTACAGTATCCCCACTACCGCCCCCAATCTGCGCAGCACCGCCCACCATGTGGCGGATCTAATCTATGAGGTGCTGCTTGGGATGAAGGGGGCCTTTGCCACCCGCATCGCCTATATCACCTCCCAACAGGGTGCCAATGGCGAGCAGCAGGTGGCGCTGCGGGTGGCGGATGCGGATGGCCACAATCCAGAGACCATCGTCAGCTCCAGCGAGCCACTGATGTCGCCGGCCTGGTCGCCGGACGGTCGCAAGATCGCCTATGTCTCGTTCGAGAACGGTCGCTCGGCGATCTACATGCAGGAGGTCTACACCGGCCATCGGCGTAAGATCACCGAGTTCAAGGGGATCAACAGCGCCCCGGCCTGGTCACCGGATGGTCGCAAGCTGGCGATGACTCTGTCGAAGGGCGGCAATCCCGACATCTATGTCTTCGACTTCACCACCCGCAAACTGCGCCAGATCCCCCGCCACTACGCCATCGACACCGAGCCGGCCTGGTCGCCGGATGGCCGCAGCATCGTCTTTACCTCAGACCGAGGCGGCAAACCGCAGATCTACAAGACCCCATCTTACGGCGGCAAGGCGGAGCGGGTGACCTTTCAGAACAGTTACAATGCCCGCGCCTCCTATGCGCCGGATGGTAAGTCGCTGGCCATGGTGACGCGGGAGAACGGTCAGTATCGTATCGCTACCTTGCAGCTCGACTCTGGTGTGATGCAGGTGTTGAGCCGCGGCTCGCTGGACGAGTCGCCGAGTTTCGCGCCGAACGGCAGCATGATAATTTACGCCTCCAAAAAGGGGCGGCAAGGCGTGCTCTCTGCGGTCTCGGTGGATGGCCGGGTGCATCAGCGGTTGGCGTTGGAGGGGGGAGATCTGCGTGAGCCGGTTTGGTCCCCGTTTATAAAATGACAGCCCGAGCGGACGATGCGAGTCGCGTTTCGAGTTCGATCTTGGCGTTTGCAGAGGCTCGCACCGATGTGGACGAGCTGAATTGATTGGTGGAGGAGATAAAGATGCGGAGTGATTTGATCAAGTGGGCGTTCTCTGTTCTGGCCCTGGTGTTGGTGGCGGGATGCTCATCCACACCGGAGAAAGATGAGTCGGCCAGTGCTGGTGCCGAAGTCAGCGAGCAGTCCACCGGGGCGGGGCGCGCCAGTTACGGCGGTGCATCCACCGCCGCCGCCTCACAAGGCATGGCCTGGAATGGTGATCCGCTCGACAATCCCCAGAGTCTGTTGAGCACCCGGGTGATCTATTTCGATTTCGATCAGAGCCAGGTGCGCAGCGAGTTTCGTGATGTGCTTAGCGCCCATGCCGACTACCTCGCCAGCCATCCTCAGGTGAGCCTGCGACTGGAGGGGCACGCCGACGAGCGTGGCACCCGCGAATACAATCTGGGCTTGGGCGAGCACCGCGCCAATGCGGTGCGTCAGCTGCTGATGGCGGAAGGGGTGGACACCAACCAGTTGATCGTCATCAGCTATGGTGAGGAGCGCCCAGCCAGCTTCGCTAACAATGAAGAGGCCTGGGCACTCAACCGCCGGGTTGAGCTGGTCTACTGATGCGGATAGAGAAGATGAAGAACTTTCGACTAGGGATATTGGCCGGACTGCTCCTCTCGCTGCCGGCTGTGGCGGCTGAAACTGGTCAGCCCCGGGCGGTGCAGGCCCAGCCTGCTCCACTGACGCTGGAGCAGCGATTGGGCCGGCTGGAACGGATCCTGAAGAATCAGAGTCTGGCAGACATCATCATGCAACTGCAGCAGCTGCAGCAGGAAATCCAGCAGATGCGTGGCGAGATGGAGCTACAGAAACACGCCATGGATGCGCTCAATAAACGCCAGCGGGATCTCTATCTTGATATCGACCAGCGTCTCTCCCGGATGCAGACACTGCCGGCACCGCCAGCCAGTCAGCCTCTACCGCAGGCGGTGACGCCGGCTGCGAGCTCCGAGGTTGCAGCGACTTCGGCTGATGCCGCTCAGAGTGGAGAGGCGGGGGCGCAGACACCGCCCGATCCAAAACTGGAGGCGGCCGCCTATCAGCGCGCCTTCAACCTGCTGAAGCAGGGACGTTATCCCGACTCCATCAAAGCCTTCCGCGACTTCCTGCAGCAGTTTCCCGGCGGCAGCTATGGGGATAATGCCCAGTATTGGCTGGGCGAGGCGAGCTATGTCAGCCGCGACTTTGATGTCGCATTGAAAGAGTTCAGCCTGGTGCTGGAGCACTATCCCAGCAGCAGCAAGCTGCCGGGTGCGCTGTTGAAGAGCGGCTATATCCACTATGAGAAGCACCAGTGGGATGAGGCGAGACGTCTCTTCAATCGTCTGCAGAGCGAATTTTCCGGCTCTACCGAGGCGCGCCTGGCGGCCAAGCGTCTGGAACGTATGGAGCGTGAAGGGCATTGAGTGGCGCCACTGAACTGTGCTGCGGGCCGGTCTAATGGCCCGTCTGCGCATCAGCGAGATCTTTTATTCGCTGCAGGGGGAGAGTCGCACGGCTGGTCTGTCGACGCTCTTTATTCGTCTCACCGGCTGCCCGCTACGTTGTAGCTATTGCGACACTGAATACGCCTTCAGCGGTGGTGAGTGGATGGAGCTGGCGGCGGTGCTGGATCAGGTCGAGCGATCCGCTGCCCGGCGGATCTGTGTCACCGGTGGCGAACCGCTGGCGCAAACTGCCTGCATCGAGTTGCTCGATAGTCTGCTGGAGCAGGGCTGCGAGGTCTCGCTCGAGACCAGCGGCGCGCTCGATATCTCAGCGGTTGACCCGCGGGTCTCGCGGGTGGTGGATCTGAAGACCCCCGGCTCCGGCGAGGAGACGCGTAACCGCTATGCCAATCTCAACCAGCTTACCGCGAACGATCAGCTCAAGTTCGTCATCTGCGATCGGGCAGACTACGATTGGAGCTGTTCGATGCTCGAACAGTATGGCCTGATCGGCCGCTGTGAGCTGCTGTTTTCACCCGCCTTCGGACGCCAGGATCCCGCCCAGCTGGCGGAGTGGATCCTGGCGGATCGGCTCGATGTGCGCTTCCAGCTGCAACTGCACAAGCAGCTATGGGGCGAGGAGGCGGGGCGATGAGCCTAGCCAAACGTGCGGTGGTGCTGCTCTCCGGCGGACTCGACTCCGCCACCGTGCTGGCGATGGCGCGCCAGCAGGGGTTTGAGTGCCACGCCCTGAGCATGCTCTATGGTCAGCGTCATGCGGCGGAACTTGATGCCGCACGGCAAGTGGCACAGGCGTTGGGGGCGGTCGATCACAAACTGATCAATATTGGTCTCGATGATATCGGTGGTTCGGCGCTCACCGACGAGCAGATCGCGGTGCCCAAAACGCCTAGCGAAGGCATCCCCCCCACCTACGTACCGGCGCGCAACACTGTATTCCTCTCCCTTGCGCTGGGCTGGGCGGAGGTGCTCGAGGCCCAGGATATCTTCATCGGCGTCAACGCGGTGGACTACTCTGGCTACCCAGACTGTCGACCTGAGTTCATCGTCGCCTTCGAGCAGCTCGCCAACCTGGCCACCAAGGCGGGGGTGGAGGGACGGCGAATTCATATCCACACTCCGCTGATCGACCTCAGCAAAGGCGAGATCATTCGCCAGGGAATCGGGCTGGGAGTCGACTACGCTCTCACCGTCTCCTGCTACCAGGCCGATGCGCAGGGGCGCGCCTGTGGGGGCTGCGACTCCTGCCGGCTCAGGCTGAAAGGTTTTGAAGAGGCGGGAGTTGCGGATCCGACCCGATATCGCTGATCCATCCTTAGATTTGGCAGTGATTAACTCAGCATCTTGATATGGCAATGCGCATGCCCGTGATTTCAGGGATATCTGACGTGACATGGCAGATGTTGGTATTGCCAGTTACGCCACAAACCCAATCGATATCAACAATCGAATCAACAGTTAGTTACCTCGCTGCATCAAGAATATTTGTCCCAGTCATCACAGTTAGCCGGTCTGTGATGAATTTACCCCGGGCGCCAGGGGCTGAGTGGTACTGTACATGGGTGTCGATTTCTACTTCGAAGGCGCTTTATTTCTTTATTTGGTGTTTTCTGGTGCGTGCACAGCCAAGCCCCACTATTCCTGTAATCATCAAATACAACGCCGATGGTTCAGGTACATAGGCTATTTGTGCATTATCAAATGAGAAGTAGGCAGTGGGATCAGGGTCAGTATCCTGGAACTGAACTGCAACATACATATGCGAGGAGAGAAGATATGTATGATTATCTTGGAGAGGAAAGTGCCACGCAGTATCTGCATACCAAGGAGCACCAATTAACTCGGGTGTAACTAATAGTGGTGCATGAGTCGTTATATCGTATAAGTCCACACCAAACATCATCTCTTGTCATGAGATTGTGGGCCTTACGCCATCGGTTTCAACGTCCAAGAATAGGTCACCGCCGCTCACGTGAAATAGCCAGCTGAGTTCCGTCTCTATAGAACTCCACCCGTCAACGGGTACTGAGCTGCCTGAGCTGTATCCGCCGGTTGTGCTCTCCCAGTAAAATAGGTCGGGAGTGCCAGGGTCCGAAAACATGACGAGTTCACCCCAAGCCATTTGATCCCATGTCTCTGAAACTCCATGTTGGCTTGGAACGTATTCGATATATGCATCAGCGGCACGGAAAGCATTTCCATCTTGATTGAGTGCTGGGCCAAATGCTGGGCCGTGGTATGTAGATGTCGCCTCAGTAAGTAGAGTGGATGTGCCGCTTTCTTCAAACCATGCTTTTGCCTCGATGTCGATAACGTCTCGAATCAATTCTATGGTTGTTGCGTTGGCAAATGGTGTGTAAGGCGCTGCGGTCACTATCAACACTATGAGTGCTGATTTTGCCCAAATCGACTGGTTGCCCGCTTTATTCATCGCCTTGTTCCTGTCAGTGATTTTGAACCCTGAAGAGTTGAATGTTGCGTTTGTGCACTTGGTTGTTCTAAGGGCTTAGGATCTAAGGCGCGCAAATGCCATGCCAAAGGCAGGAACGACATTCATGAAACATAAATTATGTCGAAATTAAAGGAATTGAGTCACGTTTCCGGTCTTTGTATTAAAAGAAAGCTCAAGTGAGCAGCCAAACTGTGACGCGACACTATTTATGTCGTTTTTCAGATGAGCGTATTGGCTGGATAGCGGTGAATGATCGATGTGTAAAAAATCTCGACACTACTGCTGTTGAGGCTTCTCTAGTATTGGCCACAAATTCAACAGAAAATGCCTGGAATCTTTCGTGGTTTGTTGAGAATGCTTGTCCCATCAATGGCTTAGATTCCTTCTGTGTACCACAGAATAGAGTGTAAGAAATTTCGACACTCGTGTTGCTGGGTGTAGTTTGCCATGGTTTTAATTTAGATCTGGGCCACGCCGGTAACTGCTTCGGTAAGGAATTTCTGTCCCTATTCCATTCTTTTTCATCCATGTAGAATCCCCCGGCTTATGAAAAATTGATGAGGGGTGCCGCGACGCCCCATTTTTGAAGGCTGAGGAGGATTCGATGGATGTCACAACACAGGTGATTTTGATGGGGGGCGGGATCGCCTTTGTGCTGGGGGTGGTCGCATCGAAGACCAACTTCTGCACCATGGGCGCGGTCTCCGACTGGGTCAACATGGGCGATACCAATCGCATGCGCGCCTGGTTTCTCGCCATGCTGGTGGGCATAGTTGGGGTGATGGTCCTGGAGGGCAGTGGCTTGGTTGGGTTTGATCAGACGCGGCCGCTCTATCGCAGCAGCAACCTCAGTTGGGCAGAGTACCTGGTGGGTGGCCTGATGTTTGGGATCGGTATGACCCTGGCGAGTGGTTGTGGTAACAAAAACCTGATCCGCATCGGCGGTGGCAATATCAAATCGGTTTTTGTGCTGCTGATCGCTGGCACCATGGCCTACTTCATGACTCATACTCTCCATGCGGAGACTGATAACACCCTCTACTCAGTTCTGTTCTACCCTTGGACCGATCCGCTGGCCATCGCGTTGCCGTCGAATCAGGATCTGGGCAGTCTGGCGGCGCTGCTGGTGGGCGGTGATGCGGCCAGTCTGCGGTTGCTGATTGGCGGGCTGCTGGCGGTGCTGTTGGCGTTCCAGATCTTCCGCTCCGCCCAGTTCCGCGGCCATCTCGAACACGTCGTCAGTGGCGTGCTGGTGGGTCTGTGTGTGCTGGCGGCCTGGTATGTGACCGGCGGCATGGTGTTCGGCGATGAGGGCACCTGGGTCGAAGCTACCGAGTGGCTGGAGGGGGACGAACGGCCGGTGGGGATCGGCGTGCAGGCCTTTACCTTTATCAATCCGATGGGTGAGACCCTGGCCTATCTGACCGACCCGAACAACAGTCTGCTGATCACCTTTGGCGTCGCTGCGCTGGTTGGGGTGATCCTTGGCAGCCTGAGCTATGCGCTGGTTAGCCGCAGCTTCCGTATTGAATGGTTCCACGATTGGCGCGACTTTTTCAATCACGCGATTGGTGCGGTGCTGATGGGTGTGGGCGGCGTGCTGGCGGTGGGTTGCACCATCGGCCAAGGTGTCACCGGGATATCGACCCTGGCGCTGGGCTCAATGCTGGCGCTGGCCTCGATCATCCTGGGCAGTGCGCTCACCATGAAGGTGCAGTATTACAAGCTGGTCTACGAAGAGGAGGCGAGCTTTTTTCCCGCCCTGCTGACCGGGCTGGTGGATCTGAAACTGCTGCCAGAACAGCTGCGCAAGCTGGAGGCGGTCTGATTCAATTGCGACCGTCGCTGGCGCTTCAACCAGCGGCGGTCGTTTAGATTTGGGTTGGCAGGATCAGCCCTTCAGCTTGGCCACTACCCGTTCCAGCTTTGCTTTTGCTTCTTCGGCCACGCTCTTGGCCGCATCGGATTCAGCAAGTCCCAAGACCGCCACTGGGTCCATGAAGCTGACCACCACCTGGCCGGTTTCGCTCTCGCGCATGATGAAGTTGCAGGGCAGCAGGGTGCCGGCATTGGGTTCTTCTGAGATGATCCGGTCGGCCAGTTTAGGATTGCAGGCACCAAAGATACGATAGTTGGGGATCGCCTTGTCGATCTTTGCCTTGAGGATCGCCTGCACATCTACCTCGCTGACGATGCCGAGATGCTCCTCCATCAGGGTTGCCTTGACCCGTTCCACTGCCTCATCGAAGGGCAGATCAAGTTCTGTGTGAAATTCGTACATAAAGCCTCCGTTGTTTGGGTGCGCAGAAGATAGCTTTCATGATGGCTGTAGACAACGAGGATTATCAATGGAGGTATGCCAACGCCCTTGTAGAAAAAGGGGGAACTCCGGGGGGGAAGCTGCTCAGTAGTCGCTGGAGAACTGCTCCCGACACTGCAGCAGCAGGCTGCGGTAGGTGCTGATCAGATTTCGTTCCAGCTCGGAGCTGGCTGGAGTGAGCCGAGTTATCGCCTGTTCATAGTGGGCGACCTGTTCGATGGGAGGCATCTCACATGGGTGGATGAGCTTATGCTCCTGTTGCTGCAGTAAAATTGCTGTTGAAGCGGTCATCTTCCCTGTTCCTAAATGTGCTGGTGTAAAGATTTGACGGGGCGCGTATTGTGAGCTGCATCACACTAGCGGACAAGTGGAAATCAGCTTGATGTGGGAAGATTATTTGCACAACAAGATCCACGCATCTCCTTGATAATCAGTCTATTGACCCAATTCAAAGATTTCTGAGCAGATTTCCCCTTTTATGGTTCCGCGCACTAGAGAGGTTCGCCGTGTCTGAATCGATGCAACGTCTGCTCGAACTCATGGCCAGACTGCGGGATCCGGAGACTGGCTGTCCCTGGGATCGAAAGCAGAGCTTCGCAACCATTGCGCCCTACACCATCGAAGAGGCCTACGAGGTGGCCGATGCGATTCAGCGCGACGATCTCGAGGATCTCCGGGAGGAGCTGGGGGATCTGCTGTTTCAGGTGGTATTCCACGCCAGGATGGCGGAGGAGGCGGGGCAGTTCGATTTCGAGGCAGTGGTGGCAGGAATCGTGGAGAAGATGGTGCGTCGGCACCCCCACGTATTTGCCGATCAAACCCCGGCCAATGAAGCAGAACTGCGTCACGCCTGGGAGCAGCAGAAACTGCATGAGCGTCGCGCCAAGGCGGGTGATGCGGGGCACCGGGTGCTGGATGGGGTAGCCCAGGCGCTGCCGGCCCTGATGCGCGCGGAGAAGCTGCAGAAGCGGGCGGCCAAGATCGGCTTTGACTGGCCGGAGATCGGGGCTGTTGCCGACAAACTGCGGGAGGAACTGGGCGAGGTGGAGGCGGTGATTGCGGCTGATCAAGCGCAGCAGCGGGAGGAGGAGATCGGTGACCTACTGTTCAGCTGTGTTAATCTTGCTCGCCATGCCGGGGTGGACGCCGAGAGTGCCCTGCGCAGCGCCAACCCAAATTTGAACGCCGTTTTGCCCACATGGAGCGTCTG
>Ga0256843_1000985_pt1 | contig 23287 bp, 17 predicted proteins | sample AlvinellametaG_FD_191572 | JGI IMG/M metagenome (GOLD analysis project Ga0256843, IMG submission 191572) | Pompeii worm associated microbial communities from hydrothermal vent at the East Pacific Rise, Pacific Ocean - Alvinella | ecosystem: Host-associated > Annelida > Integument > Unclassified ... | reverse complement strand
GGAGTTACTCTTCAAGAAGAGATAAAAATTTTTATTTAGCTAATTTTTTATTTCTTTCAAAATCCTCTTTTGATAGTTTTGTACAAAACATTGTAGGACTTGTAGTAGTATCTGGTCTTAAAAATACTACACAATGCATTTTTGGATATCCTTGTGTATCAAATTCATATACTCTTGGATTTTTTCCACTAGCATTTACAGTATATTCAATAGTTGGAACTTCTTTTTTAAATAAACTACTCATCCAGTTCCAATCAGCTAAAGCAAAACTACCAATTAATCCAATTAATAATATTTTTTTCATTTTCTTTCCTTATATCCATTTTTTCTTTTTAAGCCATACAAAAATACCACCAGCAATTATAGCATTTACAGCTGTAACTACATAATATCCATATTCAGTTTTTAACTCTGGCATATGCTCAAAATTCATACCATAATTACCTACTATAAATGTAAGAGGCATAAAAATAATAGAGATTGCTGCAAGTCTTTGCATAGCTTGGTTCATTCTATTTGACATAATCCCCATATGCACATTTAAAAGATAACCTGTTCTATCAAGTAATGTTTTTGATTCATTAATCAAAAACTTAGCATGTTCTTTTAAATCAATAAATTCATATTTTAAATCTTTTTTTGTTTTAGAATCAAAATCATGATAAATTTTATTAATAATATCAGTTTCTTGAATAAAAAGTTTTGCAATTCTATTTAGAGTTCTTCTGGTATTATAGATACCTTTTTGAACTTCCTCTTCTTCTACTTCACCCTCTAAAATATCATCTTCTAAACTTTCTAAGCTTTCATCAATTACATCTACCATAAGCATCGCATTATCTACTAAAATATCTAAAATTTTATAGATTGCTGAATCTATACTATCAGTTTTTCTAATTCTTTTTTGAAATTTTTTTGAAATTTCTACTATTACATCTTTATTATCAGTCAAAAAAATCAATTTATTATCAAATTTTAATAAAGATATATTATCTTCATCATAAAGTAAAAATTCATCTTCTTCAAAAAAGATATATTTTACCGTGATTAATTTTAAATCACCCCAGTCATCATAAGCTACACTTTGGTCTTCATTTGTAATATCTTCAAAGAAATATTCAGGAAGGTTTTTTGATTTTAACCATTTTAAAAGGTTTTTGTTTTGTGGAGATGTAAAGATGATTTGTTTTTTGTTATCTTCGATGGAGATGTTTTCTTTTCTTACCATTTTAGCGTCTTCAAAAATAAACATTTCACACCTCCTTTTTTTTGGTAGAATTATAACTAAAAAAAAGGATAAAGTTTGATTTTATCAATAGAAAGTAGTTGTGATGATAGTAGTATTGCTATAACAGATATAGATTCTAAAAAATTATTATTTCATAAAAAAATATCTCAAGAGATTGAGCATTCTAAATATGGAGGGGTTGTACCTGAACTTGCAAGTAGATTACATCTTGAAGCACTTCCAAAAATTTTAGCTTCTACTAAAGAATTTTTACCTCATCTAAAAGCTATTTCTGTAACAAATGCACCTGGACTTAGTGTTACACTAAATGAAGGTGTAATGATGGCAAAAGCTTTGAGTATATCTCTTAATTTACCTTTAATTGGAGTAAATCATTTAATAGGTCATATTTATTCACTTTTTATCGAAAAAGAAAGTATAGATGATATTATGATTTTACTTGTAAGTGGTGGGCATACTAAAATTTTAGAGATGAAAAATGGATATAAAAATATTACTGAACTTGCAACTACTATCGATGATAGCTTTGGTGAGAGTTTTGATAAAGTAGCAAAAATGCTTGGACTTGGATATCCAGGTGGTCCAATTATTGAAAAATTAGCTAAAAATGGAGATAAAGACAAGATTAATTTCCCTATTCCACTAAGACAATCACCTGAAATAAAATTTAGCTATTCTGGACTTAAAAATGCTGTAAGACTTGCTATTGAAAGTGGTGAATATTCAAAAGAAGATATAGCAGCTTCATTTCAAAAAGCAGCTATTACACATTTAACTATGAAACTAAAAAAACTATTTAAAACAAATACTCCTACAAATTTTGCAATAGTTGGTGGTGCAAGTGCTAACCTATCTCTAAGAGAAGAACTTTCAAATATGGCTCAAAAATATAATTTTAATTTAATTTATCCAGAGCTTAAATATTGTAGTGATAATGCAGCAATGATAGGTAGAATTGCAGTTGAGATGTATAAAAACAAAGAATTTAGTGATTATAAAAACTTAAAAGTATATGCAAGAGTGGAATTTTAATTCCACTTTTAACTATATAAATAAAAATACCCAGCCCATACCAATGTAAGAACAGCTAAAAAAATCAAATTCCAAAAAGCTTTTTTCATTTGCCACTTTGAAAACATTCCAGCATAAATAGCTTTTAAAATATTATTACTTGCTACTGCTATTAAAATAGCTTGAATTAAATCATTATTACTTACACTATATTTTCCTTGTACTAATGATAAAATAAAAGGATCAATATCTGTAAAACCTACAATAGTAGATAAAATTTGAAGTCCAAGATTACCAAAATGGGTAGTTACAAACTGTGTAATCCCTGCCATTAAAATAAACAATCCAGCAAAAATAAAAGCAACTTCCATCTCAAGTGGGTTTGAATCAAAACTACTACTTATTTCATTACCTCTTTCTCTTAAAAAGACAAAAATAGCAAAACTTACTATAAATAAACTCACAAATGGAATTAATAAACTTTTAGCAAGAGTCATATTAAAGATAGCAATAATTACAAGCAATCTTAAATACATCACACCTGTAGCTATTACAATACTTCCTTCTACTAAATTATCCACTTTTTTCTTAGCTAAAACTACAGTAGTTGCTGTAGAAGAATACACTCCTCCAAGCACACCAGTAACTACAATACCTGCACTTGCAAGAAAATATTTTTGTAAAATATAACTGATATAACTAATCGCACTTACCACAACTACTGCTACCCATATTTTAAATGGAGAGATTGAAACATAAGGGATTACATTCTCTTTTGGTAATATTGGGAGAATAATTACAGAAAGAATTAAAAATTTTGAAAAAGTGACAAGTTCTTCATTATCTATTTTTTTCATTAATTCAGCAATTTTAGGTTTTGCTGAAATAATAAATACAATAGCAACATAAATAAGTGGTATTAAAAATATAGAAATATCTACTAAAGCACCAAAACTATAGGTAATAAAAGCGATAAGAATTTGCAAAACACCTCTTTTATTTTGGTTGATTTTATAAAGATAAAAGATAGCTAAAAATATAGCTAAAACGACAAATCCAGCTATAAATAACTTTTGTGATATTAGATTTAAAACAAATCCAAGTAAAGCAATAAAAGTAAAAGTTCTTGTAGTTCCTATTACTACTGGGTTTTTTTTAGAATATAAATATTCTCTTAGCTCCAGTCCTGTCAAAAAACCAAAAACAATTACCATCAAAAATTTAAAAAGTAAATAAATGGAGATAGTTTGAAACATTTTTAGTCCTTATATTTTTCTTTTATCTCCATTATACCACTTTTATTATTTAAAAATATATTTACCAAAAAAGGTGAAAAATGTTTTCCTGATTCTTCTTTTAATAAATTAAATGCTCTCTCAAGTGGCCAAGCATCTTTATATGGTCTTTTTGATGTTAATGCATCAAATACATCAGCAATAGCTACAATTTGTCCCATAATATCTATTTCATCACCTTTTAGTCCATTTGGATAACCACTACCATCAAATTTTTCATGATGAGTAAGTGCGATAGTTGCACCTGCTTTTAAATATTTATTTTCAAAACCATTAAGCATTTCATATCCAATCTTTGCATGGGTTCTCATAACTACAAATTCTTCATCGCTAAGTCTTCCTGGTTTTAATAAAATCGCATCTGGAATACCCACTTTTCCTACATCATGTAAAGGTGATGCATAAAATATCAAATCTTGCGTCTCTTCATCTAATCCTGCTTCTTTAGCAAGTAATTTAGAATATAAAGCTACTCTTTTTGTATGATTATGTGTATCTTCATCTCTATATTCAGCTACATTTGATAATACATCTAATGTTTCATATTCTCCTCTTTGAAGTTTTTGTATAGCTAAATCAATCTCACTTTGAAGTTTTTTATTATAATCTTTTAAAACTTTTTCAGCTTCTATAAGCTTAGACATATTTCTAAGTCTAATCATCATTTCAGATACATCAATAGGTTTTATTAAAAATTCATTTGCACCTGCTTCTAAAGCTTTTAATTTTACTTCTTGGCTATCAGCTGCTGTAATCATTACTGATATTAAGTTTGGCTGAATAGTTTGAATCTCTTTTATAAGTTCAATTCCATTAAGCTCTGGCATCATATAATCAATAAAAGCCAAATCATATTCTTTATTTTTGATAGATTCTAAAGCTTCAAGAGGATTTGTAAAAGAATAAACATTATGTCCTTCATCTTTACATATCTCTTCAAGTAATACAACATTTAATATTGTATCATCTACGATTAATATATCTAATTTCATTATTTAGCCTTTTATACTCTTTTTAAAGTTTTCAAGTTCATTTTTAACTTTTTCAAAATCACTCATATAATCTCTTTTTATACCATCTTTTGCATCAAGTTCCATATTTTTAAGTATATCTACCATATAATCTAAATGAAAAGTCATCATAGAACCTTTTATTTTATGAGCTTGATTTCTAATTTCTTCTATATTATCATATTTTATCGAATTTTCTAAATCATTCATATATTCATCAATAGTTTCTAAAAATTTATCTAAAACTTTATCAAAAATTGAAGCTGGTATTCCAAGTTTTTTTGCCATATCATCTATTGAGTATTCAATATTACTTTCATTATTATCATGTACGACATTTACTGAAGCATTTAAATATTTATTTAAAATATTATTTAATTCTTCTTCCATAATTGGTTTTGAGAGATAATCATCCATAAATTCTAAAAATCTATCTTTATCACCCTCCATAGCATTTGCTGTAAGTGCTATGATTGGAGTATGAGTTATATTATTTTCTGCTTCATATTTTTTTATCTCTTTAGTAGCTTCTATTCCATCCATTTCTGGCATGTTTATATCCATAAATACTAAATCAAATTTTTCTTTTTTATATAATTCTACTGCCTCTAAACCATTATTAGCAATAATATATTTTATCCCTTTTGAATCAAGTAATATCTTAATAAGTTCTTGATTTACTTCATTATCTTCAGCTACTAATACTTTATGATTAAATACCAGTTTTGTAATATCTTTATTTTTTGAATGATTTTCTTTATTATCTACAAAATCTATTAAAGAATTTAAAATATCTGAAGAATCAAATTGACTTGGAATAGATATAATATTTTCTTTTGTATCTCCAAATAAGATTAATTTATTTTTATAATCTGGTAAATATTCACTTGATATAATAATATCATATTCATCAAGATTATCATTTACTTCACTTACAGAATTCACTACCTTTTTAAGGTAATCTATTAATTCTTTATTTTCTACTTTATATAATCCAACTTTTAAATCTAAAATAGAATTTTTCATACTATTTCCATTTTCAGACACTTCTACTTCTATACAAAAATAAAATTCACTTCCTTTACCTTCTTCACTTCTTACTTTCAATTCACCACCTAAAGCTTGAACTATTTTATAACTAATCGAAAGTCCAAGCCCAGTACCACCAAATTTTCTTGATACTGAATTATCTGCTTGAGTAAATTCTTTAAATATATCTGCTTGTTTATCTTTTGGTATTCCTATTCCTGTATCTTTGATACTAAAACATATTGTAGATTTATTTTCTTTTTTATCAATCTGTTTTACACTAAATAAAATTTCTCCATTTTCAGGAGTAAATTTAATAGCATTTCCTAATAAATTTGATATAACTTGTCTTATTCTAAACTCATCTGATACAATATTTCCAGTAAGATTAAAATCTAAATCAATTTTATAACTAATATTTTTTTCTTTTGCTTTTGCTTTAAAAAGCTCAGCTGCTTGTTTGAATGAACAAATTGGTCTAAATGGTTTTTTTTCTAAAGTCAATTTACCACTTTCAATTTTCGATATATCTAATACATCATTTATAATTTGAAGTAAAGCTTGTGAGCTTGAATGGATTGTATTTATATATCTTTTTTCTTTTTCTGGTAAATTATTTGATTTTAAAAGCAATTCTGTAAATCCTAAAATACCATTAAGTGGTGTTCTAATCTCATGAGACATATTTGATAAGAAAAGCATTTTTACTTGTTCTGCTTCTTTTGCTTTTTTTATAGCATACACTAAATCTGTAATATCTTCTCTTAAAGCTATATATTCAATAATCTCTCCATCTTTATTCATTAATGGTGCAATAATAGTTTTTACATGATATTCTCTACCATCTTTTGCTTTATTTTTAATCTCCCCTTTCCATATTTTTCCAGATTTTATAGTATTCCACATCTCTTTAAAAGTTTCTTTTGCTACATCAGGATGACGAACAATATTATGAGGTTTTCCAATAAGCTCATCTTTTGTATATCCACTGATTTTACAAAATTCATCATTTACATAAGTAATTATCCCTTTTGTATCTGTTTTTGATACAATAATACCAGCATCAATAGCTTTTTTATAATCTTCTAAAAGAGTATTTAATTCTAAAACTTTTGCTTTTTCTTCTTCTAATGAAGTAACCTCATTTAAAGTAATAATAATTTGATTTGAATATTGAAGTTTTTTTGCTGAAATATTAAATATATGTTCTTTATTATTTTTAATAATTTTTACTTTATGTTGTATATCTTGATTTTCTATTAAATAATCAATCCAATTAATATCATCAAATTTATATATATATCCTTCCTCTTTTTTAAAGAAATCACAAACACATTTATGCTCTTTTAAAAACTCTTCTAATGAATGATATTGGTCAAAAAACCTAAAAAAAGCATCATTTACATGATCTACTTTTTGATAATCATTTACAATAATAATATTTTCTTGAGAATTTAATAAATCATAATAAAAAAGTTCTCTTTTTTCTTGAGATTGAAGATATGATTTAATTTTATTTTCTTTTGCTTTAATAGCATCAATCATTTGATTAAAATATTTTTTTACTAAGCTAAATTCTTTTGTAGTATAAAATTGAGATATATATTCATATTTATTTTGTGCTATTTTTGAGATACTATCTAATAATTCAGAAATTGGTTTTAAAATAATAAATTTAATAAAAACAAATATAATCAATAAAAGTAAAATAATAAAAATAATTGCTACTTCAAATGTTTTTATTGTAGTAGCAAACACTTCTTCTTCTATAGTTTGTTGAGTATCATAAAAAAGTATCTGTAAATTAAAAGGTTTAAACTTAATAAAACTTACATAATAAATATCTTTTCCAACTTTTAATTTATTAATAGTATGAGAAGATAACTTTAATTTAAAAAATTCAGATACATTATCTCCATAAACTATATATACCTTATTTCCATCTCTTATCAAAAAACCTTCAGATTTAAAAACATTATCTTTTTTGATATTTTGAATAAATTTATATTTTGTACTATTTATAACTCTTTTAAAAGTATCATAATCCTTAGCATAAGCATAAAATATTGTCCTATATAAAAGAGTCATTTGACTTTTTATAATAGTTTTATTGATATTTAATTCTTGAAATTTTGTTTCTATTATTTTATCTTCATTTGTTTGTTTTAGATAATTAAAAATCACTCCCCCTGCAATTATTGTAATTACAACTAATAATCCCATAAGTTTCGTTAGTAAACTATTCATTCTTTAACCTTAATTTCTTGTAAAATTTTTTCTATTGAATCATAGAAATGTTTAGGAGTGATTATAACTTTTGGATATTTTTTTAATGCTTTTTGTATTTTATTTATCTCTTTTTGTGATAATTTATTTTGATTTACAACCAAAGAAAATTCAGGTATTTTAATAGAAGTATCTATAACTTTTACAAATTTATTATATTCTTTTGCTATACTTGATTTTACATCTCCTATAGAATCATTATATAATGTTACATTAAACACAACATCTACATGACTTCCTACATATTGATAATAATAATCATCTAAAGTAGTATTTGCCTCTTTAAACATATATTGAGTCATTAAATATCCACAAGTCGATAATTTATTTGTTAAAAAAATTCTTGTATTTGATGTAATATCTTTAAGAGTTTTAATCTCTTTATCATTAGTAATAATTTGACAAGTATAAAAAGGTTTTTTATATTTATTTAAAAAAGTCACAATTGCTTTTGCTTGAGGAAATTCTTGTTTTAATCTTAAATATGGTAATGCACCTAAAATAATCATATCTACTTTGTTATTTTTAAAATTATTTAATAATTCTGTATAACTATGAGAATATACAAATTTATATGTATCTCCAGTTTGTTTATTTAAATAATTCAATAATGGGTTATATTTTTTATATAAATGCTCAGCTGTATCTACAGGTAATGGTGAAAATCTAATAACCTGAGCAAATATAAACATTGGCATAAAAACAAAAAATAGCTTATACATACTTTTTCACTCCCTTTATAAAATAAAAAAGAAGTATAATATATTTAAATGACATCTAATTGTCACTTTTGACCTTAAAATAAAATTTTGCCCCATTTTCTGTGTTTTCTACCTCTAATACACCATTATGTTTAATAGCTATTTGCGTAGCTAAATAAAGACCTACTCCTGTCCCTTTTTCTCTTGTTGTAAAATTTAATTCAAAAATTTTATCGATAATAGCTTCAGGAATTCCTCCTGCATTATCAATAACTTCTAAATAATAAAATTCATCTATTGCATGGGTTTTTATAATTATTTTTTTATCTTTTATATTTCTTTCTTTAAAAATATCTTTTGCATTTGTAAGAAGTGTAATTAATAAATGTTCAAATTCATTAAAACTACCTTTTATACAAAAGTCTTCATCTATTTGCATCTCTATTTTGATAGAATTTCTCATCAATTCATCTTGTAATAAAACTAAAACTTTTTTAACAACCTTTTCCATACATACAACTTCTGGATGCTTGTTTTCTCTAAAAAATCCTCTAAATTCTTCTAATGTTTCTATCATATGTGCTACTTGAATAGAAATATTATCTGCAAAATTTAAAATATATTTTTCATTAATATCATTTTTATCCAATTTTAATAATTGAGTAGATAAAGAGATAGTATTTAAAGGTTGTTTCCATTGATGTGCAATAACATCAATCATTTCTCCCATTAAAGCAAGTCTTGATTGTTTTAAAAGTATCTCTTCTTGAAAAATTCTTTTTTCTACTTCTTTTTTTACTTCTTGTTCTAAATTATTTTTATGTTGATTAAGTTCTTCTATTTTTTTATCTAATTGAGTTTGTAAAGAGATAAATTCTTGTATCATCTCTCCAACTTCATCTTCATAGAAAAACTCTTTTTTGATTTTTTTACCATTTTTATAATCTCTAATCATTCCTATTAAATAATCAAGTGGTTTATATATTTTTTTCCTAATCATTATGAAAATAAATACACTTTCTATTACAAATAATAATACACTAAATATTAATAATAAAAATTGATATTTTAATTTTTTCTTAATAATATATATTTCATTTTCATTTTCATTTTTTATAATTTGTTTTAATGTTTGAAATTCATCAATTATGTAATAAAATTTTTGATTATAAATAGAAATATTAATTTTTCTTTTTAAAACTTGTTTTTGAATATTTAACAATTCATCTAATAATTTTTTAATATAAGCTAAATTAGATAACTCTGTAGGTGTAAAATATTTAGTTGTTAATATATTCTTTAATGGCTGATTATTTACCAATAAATTATCTGAAATTGGATAATTGTTTTCAAATAGCTTTTTAATATCTGCATGATGTTGATGTCTATACATTCTATAAAACTCTCTATTTAATTCTCTTACACTTTTGCCAACTTCACTTACCATATATAAAGAATTAAAACTTTTAGATTTTATTTCTAAAATTTTATTTGAGTAATAATTAAATACTACAATTTCATATACAATAAATCCTAAAATAAACACATCAAATATAAATATTGAAACTAAAAATTTTTTTATACTTAAATTTAAAAATTTTCTACTAAAAAAGAAAAATAAGATTAATAATAATCCTAATACAAGTAAAACTAAAAATATAACATCTTGTTTTGTGATTAAATCTTTTAGTTTAATTTCTGGTGTTAAAATTTTTAATTTTGAAATCCTTGTTTCATAAGGGATAGCCCTAATTTTTTCTATTTCTGAATAAGGCACTATTTTCATAGCTTTATTTATAATAGAATAAAGTTCTGGATATTTTTTTGATATTCCTATATATTCTTCCCCATTTTTATCTATAAATGTTTTTATAATTCTAAATTTATCTAAATATTTAGTTTGTGGTATATAAAATAATAAAATTGCATCAATTTTACCATTTGCTAACTCTTTATATGGATTTTTAGTATAAATAATATTAAATTTTGAATTTTTTAATGTTTCTCTTAAGATAGAGTTTTTAGCTATATATACCTTTTTATTTTTTAAATCTTTTATAGAAGTTATATCACTATTTTTATTTACTAACACATAATAAGGAGTATAATTATATGGCTTTGTATAATAAAACCACCTTTCTCTATGTTTTGAATAACTTAATGCCATTATTCCAAAAGTTATCCCTTTTTTTGCATCACAAAACCCATCAGACCAATATTTATAATAAACTGGCTGTAAATTTAATCCACCATATTTATTTAATAATTTCATATAATTTGTATGGATTGATTCACCATCTTTATCAATAGGCCAATACTCCATAGCTGAAATATAAATAACTGGATTGTTTTTTAAAAATTGTTTCTCTTTTTTTGTATATTCAATCCCAAATAAAAATGAAAATATAAAAAAAATTATTAATAGTTTTTTCAATTAAACTCCTGTTGTTTTTTCATAAGTATATTATAATCAAATGACACTTAATTATCAATATTGATTTTAAAATAAAAATTTGCCCCATTTTCTGTATTTTTTACATCTAAAACACCTAAATGTTTAATAGCTATTTGTTTTGCTAGATAAAGTCCTACTCCTGTACCATCTTCTCTTGTTGTATAATTTAATTCAAAAATTTTATCTTTTATCTCTTCAGGTATTCCACCCGCATTGTCTATAACTTCTAAATAATAAAAATTATTTTCTTTTCTTGTTTGAATTGTTATTTTTCTATTCTTTATATCTCTTTCATTAAAAATATCTTTTGCATTTGTAAGCAATGTAATGATTAAATGTAAAAACTCATTTATTCTACCTTCTATACAAAAATCATCAATTTTTGTATCCACTACTATATGATTTTTCATTAAATCATCATTTAATAACATAAGAGCCTTTTGAACTACTTCTTTCATACACACTTTTTCTTTTGTTTTATTTTCTTTAAAAAAGCTTCTAAATTCGTTTAATGTTTCAAATAAATGAGTTGTTTGTAAAGAAACTATATCTACACATTCTTGTAACTCTTCTGGTGTAACTTTATAATTTTCTATTTTTAAAATCTCTACTGAAAGAGCTATTCTATTTAATGGCTGTTTCCATTGATGTGCAATAGAATCTATCATCTCTCCCATTAAAGCTAATTTTGATTGTTTTAAAAGTATCTTTTCTTGATATACCCTTTTTTCTACTTCATTTTGTACTTGTTGTTCTAAAGTTTGTTTATGATAATTTAACTCTACTATTTTTTCATCTAATTGTTCTTGTAAAGAGAAAAATTCTTCTATCAAATCTCCCATTTCATCTTTATATTGTATATTTTTATTCACAATATAACCAGATTTTCTTTGTTTTATTACATTTGTTAAATATTTAATAGGGTCATAAATTTTCTTTTTTATCATTACAAAAATAAATATACTCTCTATAATAAATAAAATTATACTTATAATTAATAACATAAACTGATATTTTAATTTTTGATTTATTAAAGATATCTCTTTTTGATTTTCTTTTTTTATCATCTCTTTTGTATTTTCAAATTCATCTATTAAAGAGATAAATTTTTGTTTGTATATTGAAAATGGAATTTGTTTATTTAATACTTTTTGTTGTAATTTTAAAACTTCATCAAATAAATTTTTAATATAAGCTAATTTTTCAAGTTCTGTCGGAGTAAAATTGTTTATATTTAAATAGTTTTTTAAAGCTTTATTTTGAATTTTTAAATTATCTGCTTTTATATCACCAACAAAAAGCTTAGATAAATTTCCTTTATGTTTATCATATTTACGATTAAATACAATATTTAAATTAATTACTCTATTTTCAATCTTATCTACTAAATATAAAGCATTAAAACTTTTAGATTTTATCTCTAATATTTTGTTAGAATAATAATTAAATATTATTATTTCATATACAATAAATCCTAAAATAAAACTTTCAAATAAAAATATTGAAATTAAAAATTTTTTAATGTTTAAATCTAAAAATGTTTTATTATAAAACATATATAAAATAACTAATAATCCAATAAATAAACTTATTTCTAATAAAATATCTTCTTTTGTCATTAACTCTTTTAATGTAAGTTGAGGAGTTAAAATAATAGTAGTATCAAGTCTTTTTTTATATGGAATCTTTCTGATTTTTTCTATCTCTGAATATGGAATAATATCTATTACTTTATTAATAATAGAATATAATTCTGGATATTTTTTTGATATTCCTATATATTCTTCCCCATTTTTATCTATAAATGTTTTTATAATCCTAAAATTTTTTAAATATTTTGTTTTTGGTACATAAAAAAGTAAAATAGCATCTATTTGATTATTAGCTAACTTTTGATAAGCATTTTTTGTATATATAATATTAAAATCTTTATTTTTTAATGTTTCCCTTAAAATAGAGTTTTTTGCAATAAATACATTTTTATTTTTTAAATCATTTAATGAATAAATTTTGCTATTTTTATTTACTAAAAGGTAATAAGGATGATAATTATATGGTTTTGTATAATAAAACCATTTTTCTCTTTGTTTTGAGTAACTTAATGCCATTATTCCATAAGTTACTCCATCTTTTGCATCATTAAAACCATCTGACCAATATTGATAATAAACTGGTTGTAAATTTAATCTACCATATTTATTAATAAGCTTTAAGTAGTTTGTATGTAGTGATTCTCCATCTTTATCTATAGGCCAATATTTCATAGCCGATATATAAATAATTGGATTATTTTTTAAAAATTGTTTCTCTTTTTTTGTATATTCAATCCCAAATAAAAAAGAAAATATTATTAAAAATAATAATATTTTTCTCATTCCCATCCCCTTGGTTTAATTTAAGGACATTATTATATCACTAAATTATAAAAATGTAAATTACACATTATTGACATTTTATTTTACATTTCAAATCACCATATAAAGCTGTATCATTTTCATCTTTTGCACTAGTTGATACTAATCCTAAATGATACTCATTTCTATTAAAAGCTTGATACCCATTTATATCATGAACTGGATCATCTATCAAAGCCATAGGAATATATGCTAAAAGATTATTTTTTGATAAATTTGCTTCTAAATTTCTCATATTATTATAAAAATTATCTATTTTTAAATCCCAGCCATTAGGGCTAAATTCATCATCTTCTATTTTTAAATCCCCATTAATATCATTCCATACTCCACTTGCAATAGATACATAAGCTAACATTACAGGTTTATGATATTTATTTGTTAAAAAATTTGAAAAATTATTGATTCTATCAGCTAAAAAATCAACACCTATTTCATCAGCTGTATAAACTTTCAAATTTGGATTGTCATTGCTTCCAGGATTACTTGGATCTCTCATAAACTGTGATACCATCTCTTGAAAAGAGATAAAATCTATTTTATTTAAAAGTTGATTATATATAATTTCACTTCTTGACCACTCCTCTTTATCTCCTAAAGCACAATTTTTATATCCACATTTTTCAAATGTTTCATATACTCCTCTATTTCCTGTATCCATCATACATAATGATATTTCTACATCAGATAAAGTTTTGATTATGTCTATTGCATTAGAATATACTTGAGCCATTTTATCGGCATTATCTTGATTATTTAATACTATGTTTTTATTAAATTCTGGTTCTACTATTACTATTTTTTTACCTTTTAAAGTAGAAATATAATCAACAAATTTTTGCGTATCTTTATAGTATTGAGATATTTCATCATCATTAGGCATTACATAATTATAACTATCTCCAAAATAATAAAATAAAAAAACAGGAATATATCCTTTATCCATTGCTTTTTGAATAGAATCTAAATGATACCAATTTGAAGGAGTACCCGCATCAAACCAAGATTTTACAAACCACATAGAAAAATATTTATTTTGTTGTATATAATTATGAAGATTTTCAAAAGCAGTTTTATTAAAATCAAGAATAGAATAATTAAATTCATCTTTTAATAAAAAATCTAATCCATCTATCCATGTTATATTTTTATCTGTTTTATAAAAAGGATAACCACCTCTTAAAGGAGTTCCTCTTTGTGTAATAATATTTTGTGATGTGTTGTTATTTTCTTCACTTCCACATCCTATAATAAACAATATCACAATAAAAAACAATATTTTTCTCATAATCACTCTTTTTTTGAATGATTATATCAAATTAAAATTTTTTAATAACCTTTTTATAATCAATTCCACTTTTAAAGTAATAATTTGCTTTTGCTATTTCATAATCATTTAAAGCTTGTCTATATAAAGCTTCATTATATATTTTTTTATTTAAAGCATCTAAATATGTAATATTATCAACCACTCCATTATTATATTTAGTTTTTACTATTTTATATACACTATTACCCATCTCTACTGCACTTTTTAGTGATTGAAGTTTTAATACTTGCGTTTTTAATTTTTGTTTTGCTAAATCAAATTCCATTTTTTCTTGTTTTTTTGCATAACTTAGTTTTGTTGCACTAGCAAGTTTTATAAGTTTAGCTGATTCTATTTTTTCTTTTGATGATGTATCAAATAGATTATATGTAAGAGTTAAACTAAATTGATTTTGTTTTGTAGGTAAATCTGGTAATAACTTTTCATTATAATTATAATATTTAAAATAATTTAGACTATCTTCTAATTTTACTTGTGGTTTTTTAATAGATGAAGTTATATTTATATTTTCTTGTGTTGCTTTTAGAGATAATTCTAATGCTTTAATATTTGAACTTTGAGTATATGAAAGATTTTTTACTTCAGGAAGATGAGAATTATCTAAATTTGTTATTTTTTCACCTGTTAAAAGAGATAAATTTTTTAATAACTCTGTTTTTTGATACTTTAGCTCTTCTATTGTATATTTATTTGCTTCATATTCACTTTGAAGTTTTAAAACCTCATCAATAGTAGCCATTTTTAGATTATATCTATCTTTTACTCTTTCATATTCAGCTTTTAAAAGTTTTGATTTTTCTTCAAATACTTTAATATTTTCTATTACTGTCTTTGCTTGAAAAAACAAAGTTACTACATTTAAAAGAGTTTGTTTTTTATCATTTGTATTTAAATATCTACTTGATTCATATTCATAAAATTTTTGTCTTTTTAAAGCTTTATTTTTTCCACCATCATATAAATTTATATTTAGTTTCAAAAAAGCTGTCGCAGTAGTTCCTACTTGTACTGCTCTTGTATCCAGATCAAGCCTTGTATAATTAGCTCCTACATTTAGATTAGGATTATAAATATTTTTTACACTTTGATATGTTTTTTGTTTTGCTTTTGTTTGTAAATTTTGAGCTTTTAAATTTTCATTATTTTGTAATGTACTTTGTATTATCTCTTTTAGTGTAGATGCATTTAAGCTTAGTGCTATACAAGCTAAACTAAGCCCTTTAAATAATATGTTCATCTATATTCTCCTTCACTACTATTTTTTTATTTTCTATACTTAATACTTTATCACAAAAAGGAAGTAAACTCTCATCATGTGTTACCATTATAATAGATACATTATGCTCTCTTGTAATTTGTTTAAGTAATTTTACAACACTCACTGCCATCTCTTTATCAAGAGCAGCTGTTGGTTCATCTGCTAGGATAATATCTGGATTATTAGCTAAAGCTCTAGCAATTGCAACTCTTTGATTTTGTCCACCACTAAGTTCACTTGGCATAAAGTTTAATTTTTCTCCAATTTTCAGATATTCTAAAAGCTGTTTTACTCTAGGTTTTACTACTTCTTCACTTTCTCCATTTTGATAAGGAAGTAAACTTACATTTTCTTCTACATCTAAAAAAGGAATTAAATAGTGAGCTTGGAAAATAAATCCAAGTTTTTTTCTTCTAAGTTCTCTATCATCTTTTACAAGCCATTTATTATCATATACTATTTCATCACCTATTTGAATTTTTCCACTTGTAGGCTCTAACACACATCCAAGCATCATAAGAAGTGTCGTTTTTCCAGCTCCACTTGGTGCTACTAATGCCGTAAACTCCCCTTTTTCTAAAGTAAAATCTGCTCCATCAATTACTACAACTTCACTATCTCCATGACCAAATTTTTTAACTAAGTTTTCTATCTTTATAGCTATTTCCATATTATCCCCCTATCGCTTCTGTTGGGTCTGTTTTCATAACTTTATAAATCCCAAATAATGATGCAAAGATTGAAAACACTAAAATAATAGCCCCTAAACTTAAAGCATCTTGTGTTAATAAAACTATTCTTTTTGGGAATTTACCACTAATTAAATGTGCAAATATATTACCTGAAACAAACGCTAACATACCAAGAATCATAGTTTCTTGTATAATCATTTTTGCTATTGTGATATTTGGAATACCTATAAGTTTCATAATTGATAACTCTTTCATTTTCTCTAATGTCATTGTATAAATAATTAGTGCAATAATTACAATTGATACAATAATTAAAATAGTTGTAAAAAGCCCAATTTGTTTAGATGATTTTTTTATCACTCTTTGAAGTAAAAGATTTAATTCATCTTGTGTTGTATATACAGATTTATGAGTGTTTTCTTCTATCTGTTTTACTAATTCTTTCGCACTATATCCAGGTTTCATTCTAGCTATAATCGCATTTACAAGATGTGGATTTCCTCCAGAGATTCCTCTAGCTTCATCACTTCTAATTCTTTCATTTGAATAAGTAAACTGCAATACTTGTGCATCTTTTAATGAAGTAAATACTAAATAATCTCCACCATTACTTACAGTATTTTTTGTAATCCCTACTACTGTATAATAATCTCTTCCTAATTTTATCTTTTCACCAAGTTTATAATGAGTCTTTTCATCTACTACTATTTCATAATGGTCTTTTCGTAATGTTCTTCCTGCTACTAATTTATTTGGATTAATAGCACATATTTTTCCAAATGGGTCATACCCTACAAGCATCACTTTAAAAGCTCCATATCTATTTTGCATCTGAAAATTTTGAAAAGTAATAGCTTCTGCTGATTGTATTCCATCTTGATAGCTAATTTGGTCTTTTAAATCTTCATGAATTTTAGAAGTTTCAGCAAATGGTCCTAATGTTTTTTGCTGAACTACCCAAATATCAACTTTTAAATCATTTACTAATTCTTTTGCATCAAAAACCATTCCACGATATACACCTATCATTATAATAACAATACCTAATAATATCCCTACACTAATAGCAGTTATTATAAATTTTGAAAAAGAGTGTTTTATATCTTTTATGGCTAAATTAATCATGATATATTTTCATCCCATCAGTTAAAGTTTTTTTCTTAGGATCTGGTACAATAATTGGCTCATTTATATTATCTTTTGTTACTACATATTTATCTGTATGAGCTATAATATCAATAGGTTTAAAATAAGCTTTATTATTATCTAATACCCAAATCCCCTCTTTTTGTTTATAAAAACTAACTACTTTGTTTGGAATTTTAATTACATTATTTAGTTTTTTTACTTTAATTTCTATTTTTGCTTGTTCGTTCATATAAAAAGGATATAAAGTTTTATCTAGTTTTACATCTATCTCTCTTTCATATGTTATAGGGTTATTATTTGGATTAATAGATACTACTTTTGCTGGATATTTTGTAGATGAAGATCTAAGTTTTACCATAGCTTCATCTCCTATTTTCACATCTCCACTAATTCTTGTATCTATATATGTTTTTATCCATACATCATTTGGATTTACAACTTCTATTAATGCTTGATTTGGCATAATTACTTGATAATTTGATGCAAAAGTTTTTGTTATAACTCCACTAATAGGAGAAATAATTGTATATCTTTTTAATCTTTCTTCTAATCCATTAATAGATGCTTGAGTAATATTTATCTGATTTTTTAAAGAATCTATTTTTGAAGCAAGATTTTTTACTTGTAAATATGCAGTATCTTTAGATGTTACATATTTTTTATATTCAAGTTCTGAAATCGCATGTTTTTTATAAAGTTTTTTATTCTTTTTATATACTTCATTTTGATAATTCGCTTCAATAATTGCACTTTGTTTTTGAACTTCAAGTGATTTTATATCATTTTGAAGTTTTAAGATAGTATTTTTTAATTCATTTAATTTATCTTTTAAATCCACACTATCAATATTTGCTATTATTTGCCCTTTTATTACACTATCCCCTTGCGTAAGATTAAAATCCAACACTTTTCCACCATATATACTTCCAATCTTATATATATGCTTTGCACCTACATTTCCTATACCACTAACTTTTATTTCTACATCACCTTGTGTAGCTTGAACTGTATCAAAAGTATGCTTTGGAATAAACACCTTCTTATAAAACACTCCACCTAACACTAAAATAATAGCTAAATAAATCAAATACTTCTTCATAACTTACCTTTGAGTAAAATTTTAAAAAGTATATCATATATTTAGTAAACAAAGAGTAAATGAAATAATTTATCATTAATATGTCATTTGATTTTATTACAATTATGTTTCAAAATTTTGATAAAAAAGGATATATAATATGAAAAAAATTGCATTAGGGCTTTCTTTAATCACAGCTTCGTTATTTGCTTCAGAATACCAAATAGGTTTAGGATTAGGACAACATAATGTTAGTAACTCTCCTATCGAAGATTATAAATTTTTAAATTTAAGAGTTGGAAAAACTTTACCAAAAAACCATATTTTAAGAATAGAAATTGAACAAGGTGAAAAAGTAATAAATAATCAAGATCATATCACTAGAATATTATTAAATGTAGAACACTATTTCCCTCAAAAAGATTCAAAAATAACTCCTTATGCTTTTGTTGGTTTAGGTGCACAATCTCTTCAAGGAGATGCACAATATCCTAATAATATGGTAGCTGATTTAGGTGTTGGTGCTAAATACAATATCAAAAATACTTGGGATCTTTTTGCAGAAGCAAGAGGTTTAAGAGATTTTGGAAATAATGATAATCATTATGGATTTATTGCTGGTGTTTTATTTGGATTTGATGCAGAAAAAGCAGAAAAAAAAGTAATAGATTCAGATAAAGATGGTGTAGCTGATAAAAATGATAAATGTTTAAATACTCCTGCTGGTGTAAAAGTAGATATTAATGGTTGTGCTATCGATAGTGATAATGATGGTGTAGCTGATTATCAAGATAAATGTGCTAATACTCCTGCTGGTGTAAAAGTAGATGCTAATGGTTGTGCTATTGATAGTGATAATGATGGTGTAGCTGATTATCAAGATAAATGTGCTAATACTCCTGCTGGTGTAAAAGTAGATGCTAATGGTTGTGCTATCGATAGTGATAATGATGGTGTAGCTGATTATCAAGACAAATGTGCTAATACTCCTAGTGGATTTAAAGTAGATACAACTGGTTGTCCTCTAAGCTATAGATTACATATCACTTTTGCAAATAATAGTGTAGTAATTTCAGCTTCAGAAATGCCAAAAGTTGAAAAATTTGCTGAATTTTTAAAAGCAAATCCAGCTTATAAAGTTGAGATTCAAGGATATACAGATTCTAAAGGTTCAGAAAAATATAACTTAAGCTTATCTCAAAAAAGAGCAAAAGCTGTATATGTAGCTTTAATCAATCTTGGAGTTGATGCAAATAGATTAAGCTATAAAGGATATGGAGAATCTAATCCAATCGCTTCAAATGATACTGCTGAAGGTAGAGCACAAAATAGAAGAATAGTAGCTAAACTTAGCCACTAATTTTTCTTTTTTTTCCTTTTTGTTACCTTTTTGCACATTTTCACTTCTCACATAACAAATCAAATATTTAATACCAATTTTATCCTCTTTTTTTGATAAACTTATAATAAATTAATTAAAGGAGTCAGAATGAAATTATTTTCAGGACTATTAGGAACAGCTATTTTAGCAACTTCAGCTTTAGCTTACCAATATATTACAATTGGAACAGGTGGAGTTACAGGAGTTTATTATCCAACAGGTGGAGCTATCTGTAGAATGATGAATAAAGTAAAAAAAGATACTGGTATCAAATGTAGTGTAGAAAGTACAGGTGGAAGTGTATATAACATTAATAACATTAAAAATGGGGAATTAGATTTTGGTATTGCTCAATCTGATGTAGTTTATCAAGCATATAATGGAACTGGTAAATTCAAAAACAAAGCTTATAAAGATTTAAGAGTTGTAATGTCAATTCACCCAGAATTACTTACATTTGTAGTAAGAAAAGATAGTGGTATTAAAAACTTAAAAGATGTTGCTGGAAAAAGAATTAATATTGGAAATCCAGGAAGTGGAAATGAAGCTACTGTAAACTTATTATTTTCTCAACCAAGTCTTAAAAATATCCATTTTATAAAAGAAGGACTTAAAGCAGCAGAATGTCCAAATGCTCTAAAAGATAAAAAAATCCAAGGATATTTCTATGTAGTAGGACATCCAACTGCAAATATTAAAGATGCTGCAAACTCAACTGCTATTGATTTAATCAATATCGATGGAAAAGCTGCTCAAAAACTTGTAAAAGAAAAACCTTATTATGCATTTGGTGTAATTCCAGCTGGTATGTATAAAGGTGTAAATCACGATACTAAAACTTTCGGTGTAAAAGCAGTACTTGTTACAAGTGCAGGTATGAGTAATAAAGCCGTATATTCTATGGTAAAATCTATATTAGATAATTTTGCTAAATTTAAAAGACTTCACCCAGCTTATAAACATTTAACAAAAAAAGATTTATTAAAAGGGTTTGATATGAATATGATGCACCCAGGTGCAAAAAAAGCATTTAAAGAAGCAGGATTATTATAATCCTCTTTTTATCTCTTTTTGAATATCCCAAATATCATCTAATGAATCTATCTTAATTCCTTGATATTTATCTACATTTTCTAAAATCATTTTTGAAATTTGACCAAAACTTATCTCTTTATTTACAAATTTATTTATAGCAATCTCATTTGTAGTATTTATTACAACTCCTAAATCTGGATTTTTAATAAATTCATCTTTGATTTGCCAAATAGGATAGCGATTAGTATCAATTTCTCTAAATTCAAGCTTTGAGAGTTTATTAAAATCAATATGACTAACTATCTCTTTTTCAACCTTACCAAGCAAAGCAAACGATATAGGAAGCCTCATATCTGGATAAGCAATATGTGCTGTTGTACTACCATCTACAAAATCGATAAAAGAGTGAATAGTACTACTTGTCTCAATCACAGCATCAATATTATCTATATCAAAAAGCCATTTAGCTTCTATAACTTCAAAAAGTTTATTTACCATAGTTGCACTATCGATTGTGATTTTCATACCCATAGACCAGTTTGGATGATTTAATACCTCATCTAACTTAGCAGTTTTTAATGTTTCAAGTGGATAATCTCTTAAAGCACCTCCACTTGCTGTAATATTTAGTTTTTTAATAGGTCTATCATTTAGAAGATACCAAAGCCCAAAATGCTCACTATCTATAGGAGTCAACTTAGATGTATCTACAAATTTTCCTGCAATTACTAAACTTTCTTTATTTGCTAAAGCTAGTTTTTTCCCACATTCATTTGTTTTAAGTGTAGGTTTAAGCCCCACTTCCCCTACCAAAGCATTTACAACTACTTCACTTTCACTCTCTTCAATAGCATCTAAAATAGCACTCTCACCATATTTTACATTTTTAAAATCTATCTTTTGAGCTATCTCTTTATTTGAAACTACTACATTTTTTGGCTTAAACTCTTTTATTTGTTTATTTAAAAGATTATAATTATTTCCAGCTACTAATGTTTCTACTTCTAAACTAAATTCTCTTGCGATATTTAATGTATTTACACCTATACTTCCCGTACTTCCTAATATTACCATTTTATCTCCCAATGACCTCTAGTTGAGCCTATTCTAGTTAAAATTCCTAATTCTTTTAATTTATTTAAATGTTTTGATACTACAGACTCATTTATACCTAAAAGTTCAGATATTTTCTTTCTAGTTATTTTTGGATTATTTTTTATTAAATCTAAAATATCTTTTTGTCTATCACTTAAATAGATTTGTCCACCTATTTGTCCACCTATTTGTCCACCTATTTGTCCACCTATTGAGCCACTCTTTTTAAATACAAGTCTTAAAAAATGTGGGAAAAATACAAATGAGCTTTTATCATATATTTTTAAGATTCTAGGAAGTCCTGAGCCTAACTGCTCTACCATCTCTAAATCTCTAAAAATCCTCATAAGTTCTCTACTTTTTGGAGTAGATAATCCAGCGAAAAACTCCTCTTCACTCATACCAAAAGGCAATCCACCACTAGAAGTAATCTCTAATCTATCATCAAAAATCTCAAACTTAGGAGGCACTTCACTAGTCCAATTATTATGAATAATTGCATTTATCACAGCTTCTCTTAAAGCTACTTTATCCCAAATATTTTTTTCTATTCTTCTTTCATAAGTGATTTTAGCAAAAGTTGTATTTTCTACATCAAGCTTATCTAATACAGCTTTTGTAGCTTTTATGATAGAGCAAAATCCATATTCATTATTTTCAATCAAATCTATCCTATCATCACCTAAATATTTCGCTACTTTGATAGAAACATTATTATTATCAGCCATCAAATAAGCTATATAATTATATTTTCCATCTTCAGTCAAAAGTTCTAAATTTTGTAAAAAATTATCATTTAAAAAAAGATTTTTTGATTCA
>Ga0256843_1000984_pt1 | contig 23288 bp, 24 predicted proteins | sample AlvinellametaG_FD_191572 | JGI IMG/M metagenome (GOLD analysis project Ga0256843, IMG submission 191572) | Pompeii worm associated microbial communities from hydrothermal vent at the East Pacific Rise, Pacific Ocean - Alvinella | ecosystem: Host-associated > Annelida > Integument > Unclassified ... | reverse complement strand
TACAAATATCACACAGGATCATTTGGATTATCATAAAACTTTACAAGAGTATATAGATGTTAAAAACTCATTTTTCAAAGATGATTCACCAAAACTTATAAATAAAGATGATCCAAAGGTTAGATTTAATAGAAAAAATGGATATGCTTATGGACTTGATAATCCAGCAACTTACAAAGTACAAGCCTATAGCTTTAAAAATGGTGTACATATAGTATTACAACATTTTAATGAGATATTTAACTTCTCATCAAATCTGTATGGATTGTTTAATATATACAATATTGTTGCAGCATTTAGTGCAGCACATATACTTACAAAAAAACCTTTTGAACAAATTGCAGCTGCTGTAGAAAATTTTGCAGGGGTATCTGGTAGAATGGAAGTAATTTGCAATAATCCATTAGTAATTGTAGATTTTGCACACACTCCAGATGGTATGAAAAAAGTATTTGAAAGCTTTACAAATAAAGATATTATATGTGTATTTGGAGCTGGAGGTAATAGAGATAGAACCAAACGGCCTATTATGGGAAGTGTTGCATCAGAATTTTGTAAAGATATAATTGTAACAAGTGATAATCCAAGATTTGAAGATCCAGATTTAATAGTAGAAGATATAGTTGCTGGTATTAAAAAACAAGATAATGTAACCATAGAATTAAACAGAAAAAAAGCTATAGAGATAGCTTTATCTAAAATTACTAATAACAGTGTTGTACTTATTCTTGGAAAAGGTGATGAGACTACTCAAACTATATATGATCAAAAACTTCCATTTTCTGATAAACAAGTGGTACAGGAGCTTTTAGATTGCTAATTGATCTTGAGTTGATATTAATAGTATTGCTTGCAATATTTATAATATCAACTATTTGGTTACTTATTTTACATACAAAACTTACAAAAAAAAATACACAACTTCAAGTAACAACACAACAACTTGAGATTCAACTAAATGCTTACAAAGAAAAACTATATTATATAGAACAAAATAAAAATCAATTAAAAAATGAGTTTAAAAATATTGCAAATGAGATTTTTGAACAAAATAGTAACCATTTTTCATACCAAACAAATAAAAACTTAGGAAGTATCCTTACACCTATGAGGGAGCAAATAGAATCTTTTAGAAAAAAAGTTGAAGATGTATATGATAAAGAATCAAGACATATAGCTGTACTACAAGCTGAACTTTTAAATCTAAAAAGTTTAAATACCCAATTAAGCCAAGATGCTATAAACCTTACCAATGCACTAAAAGGAAGCAATAAAACCCAAGGAAGTTGGGGAGAGATGATACTATCTAAAGTATTGGAAAATTCAGGATTAAGAAAAAACCATGAGTATATCACAGAAGTTGCACTAAAAGATGAAAACAACAACTCTTACCGTCCTGATGTTATAATAAAACTTCCAAACAATAAAGATATTATAATTGATGCTAAAACATCTTTAGTAGCTTATGAACAATATATAAGTGAACAAGACGAAGAACTCAAAAAACCATATTTAGATCAACATATTAAATCTATTAAAACACATATATCAAATCTAAGTGAAAAAAATTATGAAAATCTTCAAGGTATTAATAGCTTGGATTTTATATTTATGTTTATACCAATAGAGAGTGCTTTGATAGTTGCACTTGAAAATGATAAAACTTTATTTGATAATACATTTAAAAAGAAAATTGTACTTGTAAGCCCTACTACACTTCTAGTTGCACTAAAAGCTGTAGAGAATAACTGGAGATATGAACATCAAGCCAGAAATATCACTGAAGTGACAAAACGGGCACAAAATCTTTATGAAAAGTTTGTAAATTTTACTCAAGATTTAGAAAATGTTGGTAAACAGCTACAAAAAGCTAATACAAGCTATGAAGATGCTCACAATAAATTATGCAGTGGAAAAGACAATCTTATAAGACAGGTTGAGATATTTAAACAAAAAGCAAATATAAAACCTAAAAAAAATATATCAAATACACTAAAAGAAAAAGCTAAAATAGATTAGATCTTTATTCTAACTCTTTTTCAGCTTTTATTAAAGCAACTATTCCATCATACATATCCTGAACACACTGTACTTCTGTAACGCCTAATCTTCTTTTATTTGATATATCATATATACCACCTTCACTATTTGAGTGTTCACCATGAATACCTCTTATTTGTACATTATATCTATTAGCAATTTCTTTAAACTGATCCATATTTTTTCCTAAATTTGGTAATTTTATATGTACACTAGCTCTCATAGCTGTTCCCAAATTTGTAGGACAACTTGTAATATATCCCAAGTGATCGTTATATGCAAAAGCTATTTGTTGCTCTATTTTATTAACAGCATCAACAAGTCGTGTAAATACCTCTTTTATATTAGCACCACTTTGCATAGAGATAATTCTTAATTGATCCTCCTCATTTATCCAAACTAAAAAAGTTTTATCATTATTATGAAAAATCCCCCTACTATTTGGCCAATCTGCATTAAGTCCAGCTGCATCCAAAAATCTATCACCCTCTTTAAATAAAAAATGATCTTTTATAAGTGATTGCTGTTCTTGTTTTGTCATATTATTCAAGGGGTAATATTTTCCAGCTAAATCCCCATTAAACTTAGTTAATACACTAGATACATCTTGTTCAATCTTATGTCGTAAATCATTGCTTATTGCAGGTCCCAATGGCATATTTTTTACATTTCTTCCTACTCTTATACGAGTTGATAAGATATACTCATTTTGTGGATCTGGATTTGAGATATTTAGATCATCAATATTTAAATTTGAGATATGTTTTTCACCCTTATCAAAACCATGGTAATCTTTGATAATTGGATCAAAAAGAAGATCAAAAACCTCATAAGATTCTTCATCACCAGCATATACACCAATACCACTGTCAAGATTTTTTACACCTGAATTTATCGCCTGTTGCAGCGTAAAACCATTTGAAGTGACTCTATTTTTTAATTGTTCAAAAATCTCAGGTGTAAGATATTTTGCCAATAGTGAGTTTGAGTTTTTCAGTTGAGTTGGATATTGCATATTTATTCCTTATATAATTTATAGATTATATGATTAATCAACTTAATGAAAAATTGAAAATTTTTAATATTTGCTACTTAGGTGGCAGAAGAAAATAAAAATATATTATAAAATTTCGTTAAATAAAAAAAAAGGAGTTTAAAATGTTAGTAACAAGATATAATCCAAACGCACAATTAAGAGAATTTAGAAGAGGTTTTGATATATTAAATTCAATGTTAGAAGAGTTCACTTCTACAAATACACCTGCATTTCAAACAGATTTTAATCCAAATGTAAATACTAGAGAGGGTGAGTTTGCTTACCATATTGAAGTTGATCTTCCTGGTATGAGTAAAGATGATATTGATATTCAAATTGAAGACAATAACTTAATCATATCTGGTGAGAGAAAAATCAAAGAGGAATTAAAAGAGGAAAATTACTACAAAATAGAAAGTAGTTATGGAACATTTAAAAGATCATTTTCACTGCCTGAAGATGCTGATATTGAAAATATTCATGCTTCATCAACAGATGGTGTACTTGAAGTAGTTATTCCAAAACTAAAAAAAGAGAAAGAACAAAAAAACAAAAAAATTAAAATTAAATAACTAAAAAAAGGGGGCTTATTATGGAAATCATTAATAAAGCAAAAGATTTAACACAAGATATTGAAAAAGGTATTGAGGTGGTATCGCAAAAAGCTAGTGAAACTTTTAAAAATCTAGCTAGTCATCTTCCATTTTCAAACTTGGCAAAAAAAGATGACAGTACATTTCATGTAGAGATTGATCTACCTGGAATAAAAAAAGAGGATATAGAGCTTAAAATAGAAGATAATATGCTTGTAGTAAGTGCTGTTAGACTATACAAAAATGAACTAAACAGAGATGATTATTATATTTGTGAGAGTTCATTTGGAAAGTTTGAAAGAAGATTTACAATACCAGAAAATATTGACACTAAAAAGATAGATGCAAAATTTGAAAACGGTAGATTAGAGATTGAGTTACAAAAAACAAAAAAATCTAAACCAAAATCTATCTCAATAAAATAAGGGGATAAAATGCAAAACAAAAATTCAAAAAAGTTTAGTTTCTTAACTCTTATTTTGATATTTGTTGTTGCAATTCAAGGGTATTTTATTTACGATTTAAAAAGCCAAAGCCAAACTAACGACTCTGCAGTTAGCTCTGTAGAGTTGTTGGCAAATGAAGATTTACCAAAAGATGAAGAACAAAAACAACAAGATATTAAAAAAGATTCTGTAAAAGAAGATAAAACTAAAAAAGAGGAAGATTTAAAAACTAAACAGATAGTAAAACAAAAAACAAATACAAATACAACTGTAAATAATACAACACAATTTGTTCATGATCCATTTTATGAAATAAGAAAAATGCAAGAACAAATGATGAAAGAGTTTGCAGCATTTAATTCTATGTTTGCAAATGATCCGTTTTTTCAAAACTCTTTTAAAGATATGAGTTTTTCTCCATTGTCTGATCTAAAAGAAAAGAAAGATAAATATATTGTAACTATAGAGATACCTGGTGTTGAAGAGAAAAATATTAAAATAGAAAATAAAGACAATATACTATTTATAAGTGCAACTACACAAAAAAGTAGTGATAAAAAGGATGAAAACTTTATACAAAAAGAGAGATATGTGCAAAGTTTTAAAAGAGTATTTACTCTGCCAGATGATGCAAATATGGATAAATTAAAAAATGAATACAATAATGGTATATTAACTATAACTATACCAAAAAAATAACCTTATAGTACAAAAGTAGCTTAAGCTACTTTTGTGTATGATTCTATATGAACGAAATAATACTATCAAACGATAATAGCAATCAACTACTTGTACTAGAACAAATTAATAAACTTCCTGTACAGATCACTAGTAAAAAAGACCTTTTTTTCAAAGTTGGAGAAGATCCACTAAACAATGTAGATACAGCTAAATACTTCTATTTTATACTTGATGGTAAAATAAAAATATATGATATAGATTTTAATACTTCAAAAGAGCAAATCCTTTATCTTTTAAGCAGGGGTGATATGTTTGATGTCGTTTCACTTTTGGATGGTAAACCAAATCAATATATATCAGAAGTTCTTGAAGATGCACATTTGGTACAAGTACCATTAGGTGATGTTAAAAGAATGATAGATGAAGATGAAAAATTTAAGCAATACTTTTACGCATATATAGCAACAAGACTTAAATCTATGGAAGATTTGGCTGTTAGCTTGTCATTTTATGATGTTTACCAAAGAGTTATTCAACTGTTTGCAAGATTTACAAAAGTTGAAAATGGTGTGGCAAAATTAAATATTATTGATAATTTAAAACATGAAGATATAGCTGCAATGGTTGGAAGTGTACGAAAAGTTGTAAATAGATCACTTCAAAAACTAAAAAAAGATGGCATAATAGATATATCAAGAAAAAAAATTCATATTAAAAATTTTCAAAGTTTACTTGATAAATTAGATATCTAAATCAGTCCAATTATCATTTTAAATCCAACTAAATATAATACAACAGCAATAAGTTTTTTAATTTGTACTTGATTTAATTTGTAGTGCATTATTTTACCACCAATATAGCCACCAATCATAGCTGCAAATGTTACAACAAACAATAAAGTAAAATCTAATTCTACAAAATTCAAATAAGTTAGAAATGCTCCAAAAGTTGAAAATGGTATTACAAAACTAACAGCATATGCTGATTTTTTTGCATCAAACCCAAGTAAAATCAATAATGGCATAATCAAGCTTCCTCCACCAACACCAAGCATACCAGAGATAATTCCTACACTAAAACCAATAAAATACAAAATCCAAACTTTTGTATATTTTGTTTTTGCCTCCTTTTTACCAAATAGTAATAAAGTTGCACTAAGTAATAAAAAACAAACTAGAAACCATTGTAGAAAAATATGATTGATATATTGAGATAAAACTGCACCAATTGGAGTAGAAACAAGTACAGATAAAACTAAAGGGGTAGCAAATTTAAAATCCAACATACCTCTTTTAAAATTCATTATTGATGAACTTATCATAGAGGATGTATTTACAAATAGTGCCAAAGCTTTAGATAGATCAAAACTCTGCCCCATCATAGGAAAAATTGATACAAGAGCTACTGCACTTCCAACTCCACCCATAGCAAACAGAGTTGAAAAAAGCAGTGTTACAAAGAAATATAAAAGGTATAATTCCATCTAAAGTTTTATATCTTTTGCCTTTCCACCTTTTAATCTGTCAAGAAGACCAAGTAAGCCACACGATAAATAACTAACATTAAATCCAACAGAAGCTAAATATGTTCTTGCCATAATTGATCTATCATTTTTTGGACAAGCTACAACAATCAATTTCTCTTTATCCAATTTATCCAAATTATCTGGTAATTCATTTGCTGGAATCTTAAGACCAAAATTCAAACCCCATACAGCAGTTTCAAATGGCATTCTCACATCAACTAAAACAGCTTTATTCTCATTTAAAAGTTCAATTAATCTATCTGCATCTACTCTCATATCAGATATATTTTTAGGTACAACTTCTCGTATTACTTCTTCCATATATATTCCTTTTATTTTTAGTATCTATTTTAGTAAATCTATCACTTCATTTATATTTAGTAGTTTTCCTGTACTTTTTACAACACCATCTACAACTAATCCTGGTGTACTAACTACACCATAATCCATAATTTTAACTATATCTTCTACTTTTTCTACACTATGAAATCCACCAATTTGAGTTACGGCTTGTTTTACAATCTCTTCAAGAGCTTTACACTTTGTACAACCAGTACCTAATATCTCTATTTTCATAATTACCTCTTTTTGATTATTTTTAGAAGTATATCTTTATATATTAAATAAAAAGTTTAAAAATATGATATAGTTAAATAATATTTACTTATTTTACAATACAATTATTTTGTATTTTTAATAAATTGTCCACACCCTTTATGTGGTTTTCCATTATGTGTTTTATACTCTTTTGCTCCAGCTTTAAATAATCTGTATCTTTCACATTCATCTTTTTTAAAACATATATCATTATCACAAGCTAATATTTTCTCTTCCATCTTATTTCCTAATATTTTTTTGTAATTTTACCCTATATTTTATAATATAAACTTAATTTTTTTATTGGCTTTATTAATATGATTTGATATAATCCAAATATGAAATTCTTTTTATTATCATTATTTATCATCTCTAATATCCATTCATCTGACAATATAGGTGAATTACTATTTAATGGTAACTGTGTTACATGCCATTTTAAAACAAAGGATATATCTGCACCATCTATGCAAAAAGTCAAACAAAGGTATATTAAAGCTTTTCCAAACAAAAAAGAGTTTGTAAATTATATGTCTACTTGGGTAAGTTCACCAAATAAAGATGGTTCATTGATGCATGATGCCATTGAAAAATATGAAATAATGCCAACACTTGGATTTGAACAGGATTATTTAAATGATATAGCTTCATATATCTATGATACTGATTTTTCAAAAAAAAATAATTAAATCAGTACTCTCTTTTAAAAAACTGTTTTCTTACGAATCGTCCATAAATAAGTTCAAATAAAAGTGATATAATTATAAATCCCATAAATATTATTACGGCATTTGGATTTGATTCATAAGTATATATCAACAATATACCCAAAGCTGTAAATGTTAAACATGATGATAACATCAAAATATATCTATTTGCATCTATCGTATCACTTAATTTATATGCACTTATATTTACAATAAAAAATATAAGTAAAAATCCAGCACTGCCTATAATTGCTATTTGATTTAAATTAATGCTATTTGCCAAAATCAAACTAAATACAGTAGTATAAACTACACCCATCAAAGGGATCTCTCTTCTTTTTAATAAAAGTTGTTGTGGAAGTTTTCCATCTTTTGCAATATTGTATCCAAGTCTTGAATTGCCATATATTGTTGCATTTATAGCAGAAAATGTAGATAATAGTGCTGCAATTGAAACTATAATAAAACCTGTTTGTCCCAATGAAGGCTTTGCTGCAATTGCCAAAGCATAATCTTTGGCTGTAATTAAATCATGTTCAGATACATTTCCAACTGTTACTATTGAGATTAAAATATAAAGTATTATAACTATAATAACTGAACTATAAAAAGCTTTTGGAAGATTTTTAATTGGATCTTTTATCTCATGTGCTGAATTTGCAATCAATTCGAACCCTTCATATGCCACAAATATTATCATACCTGCAGTTACTATTGATATTGGGCTTTCCCAATTTGAACTTGATAATCTTGATGTATCTATATATGGCATAGCTACAATAATAATTAATATTAATAAAGAGACTTTAGTAATAACTATTATCATCTCAGATTTTTCTACAAATGAACTACTAACTATATTTATAAATGCAGGAACAAGAATAGCAATACTTATTAGTATATGCTTTAATAATGGAGTCATATTAGAAAAAAATGTACCTGCATATGAAGCAAAAGCTGTTGAATATAGTGAAATAGTTACAATATAGCTTAACCAAAGCATTAAATTGATACTTCCAGATAAAATATTATCACCATAAGCTTTATCTATAAATGTTACAGTACCACCTTCACTTTGATATTTTACAGATAATTTGGCATATGAGTATGCAGTTAAAATAGCAACTATACCAGCTATAAAAAAAGCAACAGCTGTTGCTCCATGAGCCAAAGATACAGCTTCACCCAAAACAGCAAAAATTCCACCACCAACCATGCCACCAATACCAATTGATATAGCTCCTATTAAACTAATATTTCTCACAAATACCTTTCATTTTAGTATTATAAAATTACATTAAATAAATATCCTATAGATATTATAGCTAAAGTAACTATTCCAAAAAATAGTATAATAAGTTTAATATGAATAACTCTTTTTAATATCATAGCTTCTGGTAAACTAAGTGCAGTTATTGCCATCATAAAAGACAATGCTGTACCTAAAGCCATACCTTTTGAAGTAAGCACCTCTATAAGAGGCATTACACCTGCAGCGTTTGAATACATAGGTATTCCAGCTAAAACTGCAACCAAAACTGCAAATGGATTATTCTCTCCTGCATATTTTACAATCATATCAGTTGGAACATAACCATGTATAAATGCCCCTATTGCAACACCAATCAATACATACAACCAGATCTTTTTAAATATATCAATAGTATAATTCCATGATTCTTTAACCCTTTGTTTAAAGGTTAATTCTATTTTAACATCATCCAATTCACCATCCATTGGTTTAACATCCAATAGAATATATTTTTCCATATCCATTTTACCAATTATATATCCACCAAAAATTGCAACTATCAATCCAAAACCAATATAAATAGCTGTAATTTTAAAACCAAATAATCCAAACAATAAAGCAATTGCTATCTCATTATTTAAAGGGGAACTAATTAAAAATGAAAATGTTACTCCAAGAGGAATTCTTGCTTGTATAAAACCAAGGAAAAGGGGGATTGCACTACAACTGCAAAATGGAGTAATTATACCAAACAAAGATGCCAGTATATTACCAGTAAACTCTGATTTACCTTGTAAATATGCTCTTACATATTCTGTATTAAAATGTGTTCTTAAATAAGATACTACAAAAATTATAGTTATAAGTAAAAACCATATCTTAAATGTATCATATATAAAAAAATTTATAACTTCATTTATAGATCCATCCAACCCCAATATATTTGCTGTAAGATTATCTACAAAATTTTTCCACATAATATTCTACAGCAGCTTTTGTTTAACTATTGGTAATAACTCATCTTTGATTTGTAAGTATGTCTTTATAAAAGCATCAAAATCTTTTCCATCAGGATCTTCAAATCCTACATGTATCTTAGTTGTCTCTTTAGGAAATACTGGGCATGTCTCATTTGCATGATCACAAACTGTTACAACCAAATCAAAATCTATATCAATTACCTCATCTAAATGTTTTGAATAGTATTTATCATCCCATGCATCAAAATCAATTAATACCTGTTTTGCATTTTGATTTACTTTTCCACTTGGATCTACACCACAACTATATGCTATAACTCCATCCAGTTCTTTATTTATAAGTGCTTGGGCAATAATACTTCTGCAAGAATTACCCGTACACATTATTAATACTTTTTTCATATATCTTATTCTTTAATATATGCTTTTATAATTTTTTGCTCTTTAATTGGCTTATCTCTAAAGCCAACTTGAACATTTTCAAGTTTTCTAACTACAGGCATTGAAGATTTTTTTACATATCCAAAAATTGTATGTCTTCCATTTAACCAAGATGTTGGCACTGTTGTTATAAAAAATTGACTTCCATTTGTATTTGGACCTGCATTTGCCATAGCCAAAATCCCAGATCTATCAAATACTACATTTGGAGCAAATTCATCTTTAAAAGGTTTACCCCAAATAGATTCTCCACCTCTTCCTGTACCTGTAGGATCTCCACCTTGAATCATAAACTGCTTAATAATTCTATGAAAAATCAATCCATCATAATAACCATCTTTAATATGTGTTACAAAATTCTCTACAGCTTTTGGAGCAATATCTGGTCTTAATTCAATCTCTATATCACCTTGTGTAGTTTGCAATACTGCAATAGGATTTGCACCAAATACAAATGTCGTAACCATTGTTAAAATAATAAATAATTTTTTCATTTTATACCTTTTTGATAATTTTGGAAATTGTACCATATTGATATATTAAAGTTCCTTATGTTACAATAAAGTAACAACTTATGGAGATCTTTAAAATGAATAAAACAAATTATATCTCAAATAAACAATTAATAATGAGAATTGTTTTGGGATTTTTATTTATTAGTATAATTATATTATTACTTTCTACAGTATATATAAAAAATGTAGCCTTAAATAATTTGGCTCAAGATGATGCAAGAAAAACAAGCGAACTTATATTTGAAACAATGAACACAAGAATGCAAGAGGGATGGGGTAAAGAGGATTTAAATAAAATACTATCCAGACTTGAATATGTAAGAAAAGGGATGAAAGTATCCTCATACAGAAGTGAAAAAGTTGAACAAATATTAGGTGTGATTCCAACAGATAAAAAAATAGTTCAAAATGATCCAATTATACAAAAAGCTATGAGTGGTAAAGAGCAGTTTATAATTGAAAAAGATGGAAGTATTAGATTTTTATACCCTATGAAAGTTACACAAGAGTGTATTACTTGTCACTATAATACTAAAGTTGGAGATGTAAATGGAGTATTAGATATCAAATATCCACCAAGTGATATTAAGATATCACTTGATATGATGACTTATTACTTTTTACTATTTTTCATCATATTTATTATTGTATTTTTTTATATATTCTTTTTTGTAATTAATAAAAAAATGGTAACACCAATTATTGATTTTACAAGTGAAATTAAAAGGATTTCTAATGCAAATGATTTGAATTTAAGAGCAAATGTAAATACAACAATTGATGAGATCATGACTCTTCAAAATGCATTTAATAAACTTCTTGAAACTACAAAGTTTTATTATGACAAATTAATCAATAGCTTATATATAGACAGTTTAACAGAGGTTAACAATTTTATAAAATTACAAAAAGATTTAGATTCAAATAAAAACTTCTCTTTGGTGTTAATTGATATTGATAAATTTAAACAACTAAATAACTTTTTTGGTACAAATGTGGCTGATTTTATATTAAAAGAGTTAGCAAAATTATTAAATATAATTACCAATAATGATGTTAATATATATAGAGTAGCTGCTGATAAGTTTGCATTATTATATAATGAACCTATAAAAATAGAAGAGTTAAAAGATCTGCTAGCTAAAATAAATTCAAATAAATTTCAATATAAATATACAGATATTAATATTAGAATTCATATTGGGTTTATAGTAAATGATTCCATAAGATCACTGGAAAAAGCTGAACTTGCATTGGAATTAGCTAAAAAAACAAAAACTGATATTGTAAAATATGATGATTCTTTTAGATTAGAAGATGAATATATGCAACATATGGTTTGGTCAAACAAAATAGAAGAAGCACTTCAGTCAAATAATATAGTTCCATATTTTCAACCAATGAAGTCTCCAAAAGAGAATAAGATAGTAAAATATGAAACTTTAATGCGTTTAAAAGATGCCGATATGGTATATACACCTGATTATTTTATCCATATAGCACAAAATGCAAATCTATATTCACAATTAACTCAACAACTTATTGATTCAACTTTTAAATATTTTACATCAAAAAATACTAGTATTAAATTCTCACTTAATTTTGCTCTTGAAGATATTACAAATAGTGATACTATTAAACTTCTATTTAAACATCTTGATCAATATAAATATAGTTCTAGTGTTGTAATTGAATTACTTGAAACTCAGGAAATTTCAGATTTTGATGCATTAAATGAATTTATTAATCAAGTTAAATCTTATGGTGCAAAAATTGCAATTGATGACTTTGGTAGTGGATATTCAAACTTTAATTATATTCTAAATTTAAATATAGATATTATTAAACTAGATAGCTCTTTGGTTGAGAATTTAGACAAAGATGAAAACTCATTAAAAGTTGTAAAAAGTATTATTAATGTTGTACAATCATTAAATCTTGAAGTAGTAGCAGAAAAGGTACACTCACAAGCTATTGAAGATATACTTACAGAACTTGGAGTAGATTATCTACAAGGTTACCATATAGGTAAACCTGAACCAGAAATTTTAGATCTCTAAAAAAGTGTCGGGGTAGATTCAAGAGCTTTTAATTTAAAGCTCTTCCTATGTAATGAACTTAATCCATACTTTTTTATAAGTTCAATATGCCTTTTGGTACCATAACCTTTATGTTTATCAAATTCATATTTATCAAACTCTTGAGGCAAATCACACATATATCTGTCTCTTGTAACTTTTGCCAAGATTGATGCAGCACTTACTTCTGGTACAGTTGCATCAGCTTTTATTTTATGCTGAAGAGTAGAAATACCAAATGATGTATTACCATCCATTAAATATTCATCTGCATCAATATTATTCATAATCTGTTCTATGCTATTCTTAAGAGCTTTACTTAAACCTATCTTATCTATAATATCTGAAGGAGTTGATACAATATGATATGATGAATTTAATATAATCTTCTCATATAAAGCTTCTCTTTTTTTCTCATTTAATTTTTTTGAATCATTTAAGCCATCAATAGTTGAATGCAATAAAACTCCAGCAACAACCAAAGGACCAGCTAACGGCCCTCTTCCAGCCTCATCAATGCCACACAAATTCACTAGTTTTTACCCAAACTTTTTATCCAATCTCTTACAACTTTTCTCTCTTGCATAGATAAATTTGCATCTTTGTGAAAACTTGTATAACTACTAGGGGGCATAGCTGCATATATAGCTCTAAATGTCTCTTTTAGTTTTTTATCTTGTTGCTGTTTTGTATAACTGTTCCAAATAGAATAGTTAACCCAAGATCTAGCATCTTTTACATGGGAAGCTATAGTCCATGACATTGGAGCTATTTTGCTATACCATGGCCATTTGGTTTCATTAGAGTGGCAATCATAACACGCTTTTCTTAAAATATTTTTTACATTTTGTGGAGTTTGTATCTCTAAATCTTTCTTTACTGTTGGATTTGTTTTATTTGGTTGTATTAATTGTGCCAATAACAGCATAACTACCAAAATATATATTGTATTTTTCACATAAGTTCCTAATATTATGAAAAAATCATATGATATGGTCTTGAGATCTCATCTTCAAGCAAAGGTATAGATATATTTCTTGATTTTCTAATAAACTCTTTTTTATCAAAAAATATTAAAAGTGTAGGTATTGAAAAAACACTTAAAGATGCCGCAAGAGCTTTATGCTCTTGCGCATCAAAAGAGTAATACTTAATTTTTGGAAATTTACTCTTTAGTAGATCTTCTACTTTTGGTTGTATTGCATGACATACACCACAATTTTGACCCCAAAAATAAATAGCTACTGCATCATCATCTTTTAAAATATCATCTATATTCAACTACTATATCCCTTCAGCAATCATAGCATCAGCAACTCTTTTAAAACCTGCAATATTTGCACCATCTAAATAATTACCTTCAACACCATACTCTTGAGCTGTTAGATGAACTCTTTTACAAATAGATCTCATAGTTTGTTCTAATCTTTCATCAACTTTTTCATATGTCCATTTTGACATTGAAGCATTTTGACTCATCTCAAATTCACTAACTGCAACTCCACCAGCATTTGCAGCTTTTGCTGGAGCAAATAATATACCATTTTTTTGAAATAGTGCAATTGCTTCTGGAGTTGAAGGCATATTTGCACCTTCACTTACACTAATACAACCATTCTTAATCAAATTCTTAGCATCAACTGCAGTTAATTCATTTTGTGTTGCACTTGGAAATGCACAGTCACACTCAATAGTCCAAACATAATGACCACCTTCTGGATAATCTTCCACTTTTACATATACTGCATCACTGTTTTTTTCACAATATTTTTCAAGCGAAGCTCTTTGTTTTAATTTTAACTCTTTTAAAAGTTCTAAATCAATTCCTCTAGAGTCATATATCGTACCTTTACTATCACTACAAGTAACAGGTTTAGCACCCATTGCATATAATTTTTCGATAGTATGAATTGCCACATTACCTGCTCCACTTACAGTACAAATTCTTCCTTGGAAATCCTTTTTACCTGCATATTGTAACATCTCATGAGTGAAGTACACACAACCATATCCTGTAGCTTCAGGTCTCATTAAAGACCCACCAAACATAAATGGCTTTCCTGTTAAAACACCCTCATATGTTGAAGTAACTTTTTTATATTCACCAAATAAATACCCTATTTCTCTGCCACCTACTCCAATATCACCTGCAGGTACATCGATTCTAGGACCAATATATTTGTGTAATTCTGTCATATATGCACTACAAAACTTCATAACTTCAAAATCAGATTTTCCTTTTGGATCAAAATCACTTCCACCTTTTGCTCCACCTATTGGAAGACCTGTAAGTGAATTTTTAAAAATTTGTTCAAAAGCCAAAAATTTCAATATACCAGCATTAACACTAGGATGAAATCTCAATCCACCTTTATATGGTCCTAGTGCATTATTAAATTGAATTCTATATCCTGTATTTACTTGAATATTTTGTTTATCATCCATCCAGACAACTTTAAATTTAAACTGTCTATCTGGTGTTGTCAATCTTTCAAGTATAGCATGTCTTTCATATATAGGATTAGAATCAAGTACTGGTTGCAAACTATCTACTACCTCTTGTACTGCTTGAAAAAATGTTTTATCACTTTCGCAATTGCTTTTTTTAATTCGCTCTATTGTATCTTTTGTTTTTTTCAACTTTTATCCTTTTGAATTTTCTTGTTGATCTCTTCTTTTATCTCATTCTCAAATGTATGTTTTTGTCTTACACTAATACCTTTTACATTACTAATAGGTATAGAAAATGCAATTCCATCTCCTGTACTTGTAATATGTAACCTATGAATTATACCATCTAATACTTTATTAACCAAGCTATTGGGTAATATAAATAATAAAACTTCATCAGAAGCTTCAGCTTCAAATCTAAAGATATTATCCATCTCATCAAGACCCATTCCATGAGCTTTAAAATGAGTAACTCCTGTAGCTCCAGCATCTCTTGCTGCATGTAGGGCATCCTCTTTTTTATTTTGAGGGACAATCACTACAACTGCAGAAAATGAAAGATTTAAAGTTTGTAATATTGAACTACCATCTACATTGATATCTGACATATTTTCATTATCAATATTTGCAATTGGCTTAGACATAATCTCATTTTCTCTTTGAGTATCAGATTTAATATTGAATTTTTCACTAATAATCCCATATGCCATAACTGTAATCATAGGAAATAATGAAGCAAATGCAATCAAACCAAAACCATCAATAAGAGCAGATCTTCCCTCTATATTAGTAGCAAGTCCAATTCCAAGTGCAGCAACTAGAGGAACAGTAACAGTTGATGTTGTAACTCCACCAGAATCATATGCTATAGGGATAATATATTTTGGAGCAATAAAAGTTAATGCTATAACAATCATATACCCAACAATAATATAATAATGAATATGCCCACCATCTATAATTCTAAAAGCACCAAGTGCTATACCAAAAGCAACACCAAGTGCTACAAATAGTCTTAATGCAAAATCATTAATTTTACCATCACTAATCTCTTTTGATTTTTTTGCAACTGCCATAAGAGCAGGTTCTGCCATAGTTGTAGCAAAACCTATTGCAAATCCAAATGTATAAATAATCCAACTAGAACCATTTGCAGTTAACTCTTGAGCCATACTCTCACCAAGAGAAAATAGCCCAAGTTCAAGACCTAAAATAAATGCATATAACCCAATAACAACAAATAAAAATCCTAAAAAAACTGTTTTGATATTTTTGATATTTTTTCTAATTACACCATATTGAAAAAATAAAATAATAGCCAGTATAGGTATAATATCTTTTATAACTCCTAATATTCCATTAGCCAAAGAGTTTATTGATACGCTAATTGGTATAGCTTCTTCAATATTAGTAACTACTGCTACTACATCTTTTGCCTCTACAAAGTTATATACAACAATTCCATATACTTGTACAAATATCATAGGGGTAAGTGAAGCAAAAGCAATTAAACCAAAACCATCAATTACAGGATTTCTACCTTTTATATTTGATGCTAACCCAATACCAAGTGCTGCAACTAATGGTACGGTTACAGTTGAAGTTGTAACTCCACCCAAATCATAAGCAAGTCCAATTATCTCTTTTGGTGCTGCAAATGTAATAGATACAACTGCAACATATCCTGCAATTATATAGTAGTGTATTGGATGTCCTTTTATTATACGGTACACACCCAATAATATAGCAAATCCAACAGATCCTGCAACTACAAATCTTAAAGTTGTAGCATCAATTCTTCCACTACTAATAGCAGCAGCTTTTTGTGCTATTACAACCAAAGCTGGTTCAGCAATCGTTGTACCAAATCCTATGGCAAAACCAAAAATCAATACCCAAAATGCACTGCCACGCTTAGCAAAATCCTTTGCTAGACCTTCTCCAACAGGAAATATACCTATTTCCAAACCTAATAAAAATATTGCTAAACCAATAGCTACAATAAACAAACCAATTGTTGTTGCGATCCAGTTTGGTGGAATTGTTTGAATAACAGCCAATTGAAAAAATAAAATCACCAATACTATTGGTGCTAAATCTCTAAAAGATTCTTTTAAAAGATTTATAAAAAGTTGTAATTTCACTAAATATTTCCCTTAATTTATTATATTAAATAATTGTATCTACAGTTTTTTTGAATTCAATCAGATCATTTTTATGACCTAGTACAACTAAAGTATCACCCTCATCAATTTTGTGATTTATACCAGTTGAAAAGAAAATGAAATCATCACTAATCTCTTTATCCTGAATACCAAGTATTATTACTTTTTGTCTATCTACCAATTCTAATTCATCTAAATAAACCCCATCAAATATGGAATCCTTTGTAATAGTAATCTCAGCAACTTCTATATCTGATTTATTAAATAAAATATTATCTAATACACTTAATACAGTAGGTTTGTGAAGTAATCTAAAAATTCTTAATGCACCAATCTCATAAGGATTTATAGTTTTTGTTGCACCTGCAAGTAACATAGTTTTATCATCCTGTTTAGAGTGTGACACTGAAATAATTCTAACTTTTTTATTAATATTTCTAACACTTAATATTATAAAAAGATTTATATTCCTATCTTTCCCAAGACAGAAGAATGCTTTTATATTTTCATCATTTATACCAATATCAACAATATTTGTATCTTCCATTAATGAAATTTGTTTAACTTCATATCCTAAATTTCTCGCTTTTGATGCTAACTCTTCATCCTCTTCTACAATTAAAATATCATAATCTTTTGCACTTAGGGTTTTTGCAATTTGAGCTGCAAGTGAAGTAAAACTATATATTATTATTTTATTTTGTTTCATTTCTTGCACCCTCTGAGATTATACGATTAAGAAGTTTTGGTTTATGAGATAAAATCTCTATTTTGAAAGATTTTATCGAATCTTCAAATCCAAGAACAATCAGTATATCTTGCTTATTTAATATATACTCATCTTGTTTTGGATTAAAAATAAAATCTTTTGTCTGTGCTTGAATAACCCCTATAAGAGTTAAATTAAATTTGAAAAACTCTATATGATCCAAACTATACCCTATATAATTTGAATTATCAAACACCTCTATCTCGCCTAAAGTTGCCCCTTCATTATCCAAAAGAATATCATCTATTGCATTAAATGCTATTGGTTGTCCTATATACTCTGCAGCTACCAATCCACTTATCTCATTAGCTGCAACTACTTCATTAGCTCCAGCTAAAAAGAATTTCTTTTTTATTTTTTTATCATTTGCCCGTGCAATTATATTGATATTTGGATTTATACTTCTTGCAGTCAATACAATTGATAAATTTACTGCATCATTATCTGTAAGTGCTATAATACTTGTAGCACCTTTATTTATACCAATATGAGCTAAAAAATCGGAATCAGAAGCATCCCCTTTTATAGATAAGATATTTTGTGAATTTGTATGTAAAAACTGATCTTCATCCAGATCAACCACAATAAACTTTTGTTTAACCTTTTTAAACTCTTTGGCTAAAACTTCTCCCATTCTTCCATAACCACAAATTAATACAAAATCTTTAAGAGCATTTGCTTCGCCAATTACCTTTTCCTCTTTTAAAGCAATTAATTTTTCACCAAGTGCAGTTGTAACAATAGAGGTAAAAAAAGCAATTACAGCTAAACCTGTAATTACAAGAAAAATTGTAGCTACTCTTCCCTCAATAGTAACAGGTGTTATATCTCCAAATCCAACTGTTGATATTGTAATAATTGACCAATATACTGCATCAAAAAAATTTGTAATATTTGGATTTGCTCCAGCACCTTCATAGATAAAAATAATTGCTGATCCAAATGTAATTGACATAAGAAACATAATTGTAAGTGTAAAAAATTCAAATTTTTTCTCTACAAATACATCACTAAACTGCTTAATTGAATTTGCATATCTAAGTAATTTAAATAATCTAAACAACATAAGAATACGCAATATTCTAAGAGGTCTATAGTAAGGTAAAATTGCCAATAGATCAATGATAGACATTGGTGAAAAAATAAATGCTAATTTCTCTTTTAAAATTGTTTTCAATGATTGTTTTATATCATAAGGCTTATTTACTAATTGTGCTTTTTCAAAATCTTTAATAATAATTTTATGACTGTGATTAACAACCCATAATCTTGCCAACCACTCAATTATAAAAACAATAATTGCAAAAGTTTCATATTGATCCAACCAAGGTTCTGGTTTGTGATTTACTTCATATATAAGGATACCAACTGTACTAAGTACTAAAAATATCATCATAAAATCAAAATATTTTTTTCGTACAGATCTGGTATCCTCTAAAAAAAGATAAAAAAAGTGTTTAGTCTTATAGTAAGCATCAGACCCTTCTAAAAAATATGCAAATTTTACTATAAGCTCTTTCATATTGTTTATACTTGGTGTGATGAACTTTTATTTAAACTATTTTTCATACTCAAATAGCTGTTTAATGCTCCAAGATATGCTCTTGCACTTGCTACCATCGTATCTATACTTAATCCATGCCCAATCATAGATGGACTCTCATCATTAAAAGTTACTTTACAAACAACTTTTGCCAATGCATCTTTACCTTCACTTACGGCTTTTACTTTATAATCATTTAATTGACCATTATATCCTGTAATTCTATCTATTGTTTTAAATATTGCATCCATAGCTCCATCACCAATACCAGCATCAGTGATCTCTATATCATTATGTTTAATAGTAACAGCTGCACTTGGAACACCATTTGAACAATCAGATATTTGCAAAGATATAAGTTCAAAAGTTTTTGTATGATTTATAGCCTCATCCGTCATTAACATTCTAATATCATCATCAACTATCACTTTTTTCTTATCTGCAAGTAATTTAAATCTCTCAAAAGCCTGATTTAAAACTTCATCTGTAATATTATCAAAACCTAATGATTCAATTTTATCTTTAAATGCTGCTCGACCTGAATGTTTACCTAAAACCAAAGTATTCTCTTTATCTAATCCAATAGAAGCTGCACTCATAATCTCATATGTTTCTGAGTTTTTCAATACACCATCTTGATGTATTCCACTCTCATGTGAAAATGCATTTTTACCAACTATTGCTTTATTTGGTTGTGGTTCAATTCCTGTAATTGTTGCAACCAATCTACTAGTAGGATAAATTTCAGTAGTATTTATTGAAGTTTCAAATGGTTTTTCAAAAAGATCTGATCTTACTTTTAAAGCCATAACGATCTCTTCAACTGCAGCATTTCCTGCTCTTTCACCCAAACCGTTTATTGTACACTCTACTTGTCTAGCTCCAGCTTCAATACCAGCAAGACTGTTTGCAACTGCCAATCCCAAATCATTATGATTATGTAAAGATATAATTGCTCTGTTTTGAACAAATGCAACCATCTGTTCTACCATATTAGCAATCTCTCTTGGAAATCTGTATCCAACAGTATCAGGTAAATTTATTGTACTAGCACCTGCACTTATAACTGCATCAGTAATCTCTTTCATAAAAGATATTTCACTTCTACCTGCATCTTCAAGTGAAAACTCTACATCATTTGTAAAAGTTCTTGCATAAGTAACAGCATCTACTGCTTTTTTAATAACCTGATCTGGAGTCATTTTTAATTTATATTCCATATGAATTGGACTAGTTGCTATAAAAGTGTGAATCCTATTATATTTTGCATTTTTAATAGCATCACCTGCAGCTTTTATATCTTTATCTAATGCTCGTGCAAGTGAACATACAGTTGATCTATCTACAACTTCACAAATTCTTGCAATTGCATCAAAATCACCAGGACTAGCAGCTGCAAATCCTGCTTCAATTATATCTACTCCCAATTTTTGTAACTGCTGAGCAATAGTTATTTTCTCTTCAGTATTCATTGAAGCACCTGGACTTTGCTCCCCATCTCTTAATGTTGTATCAAATATTAATATTTTGTTTTCGTTTATCATGTTGTTTTACCTTCTAAAAAGTGTTAATGGAATTTTAAAAATTCAACTGGTTCTTAATCTTATAAAATATCTATTTTATAGTTTTAGAGTATATTACCCAGTAGAAGTAGGAGTACTGCAGTTCTTAAATTAGTTTTATATATTATATTATTTTTCATGTTTCCTCCTAAAATGTAAGATATTATAGCCAAAAATTATTTAATCTTTGGCTTTTTCATCATTATTTGATGATTCTTGGATATTTTCATCCTCTTTTGTTTCTTGCTCTTTTTCTTCTGATTCCTCATTAGATTGTTGTGTTGCTTCATTGTGAAGATCTTCATCTTCAAATACTACACCACCATTTTTCTTAATAATCTCTTGAACTCGTTTTCCACTAATAACTTCAATATCAAGTAGTTCAGCTGTCATCTCTTCCATAGCTTCACTATTCTCTTTTAATGTTTGAAGTACAGCATTGTATCTGTCATTTAATACTTTTTTAATATAATTATCAAGAGTAAATGCCATCTCATCACTATAATCTTTATTAGATTGTCCTCCACCTAAAAACTGATTGCTTTGTTTTGTAAGTACCATCAGCCCTGCAACACTATCATCACTCATACCATATATTGTAGCCATAGATTTGATTATATCAGTTGCTCTTTCAAGGTCATTTCCAGCACCTGTACTAATCTCACCTATAAATACCTCTTCTGCTGCTCTTCCACCTAAAAGTGTATCAACCTCAGCTATTAACTCATGTTTTTGCATTAGGTATTTATTCTCTTCTGGTGTGTTTAATGTATATCCAAGTGCAGCTAAACCTCTAGGTACTATACTTACTTTATTTACTTTTTTAGCACCTTTTGTGATTTCTGCAATCAAAGCATGACCAGATTCATGGTAAGCAACGATTCGTCTCTCTTTTGGTGAAATTCTTCTACTTTTCTTTTCAAGTCCAGCTATTTGTCTCTCAACTGCTTCTTTAAAATCTTCAGCTGTTACTTCCTCTTTATTTGCCCTACCAGCTAAAAGTGCTGCTTCATTAATAACATTTGCCAAATCAGCACCTGCAAGTCCTGCAGTCATAACTGCAACCTCTTTTAGATCAACATCATCTGCAAGTTTTACATCTTTTACATGCACATTTAGTATCTCTATTCTTCCTTCCAAATCTGGTTTATCAACCAAAACTTGTCTATCAAATCTTCCTGGTCGCAATAATGCTGGATCAAGCACTTCAGGTCTATTTGTAGCAGCTAATATAATAACAGGAGCAGCAGCACTGCTAAACCCATCCATCTCTGCTAAAAGTTGATTTAGAGTCTGTTCTCTTTCATCGTTACCACCCATCATACCACCACTGGCACGACTTTTACCAATTGCATCAATCTCATCAATAAATATAATTGCAGGTGCAACTTTTTTTGCCTGTTCAAAAAGATCTCTAACTCTACTAGCTCCAACTCCCACAAACATCTCAATAAATGATGAACCAGTTACACTTAAAAACTCAACATCAGCTTCACCTGCAACTGCTTTTGCCAATAAAGTCTTACCAGTACCTGGAGGTCCTACAAGAAGTACACCTTTTGGAATTTGAGCTCCTAGTTTTACATATCTATCTGGATTTTTCAAAAACTCCACAATCTCCGTAACTTCCTCTTTGGCCTCTTTATTTCCAGCCATATCGTCAAATTTTACATTGGGCTTTTCGCTGTTTATCATCTTTTTAGCGCCACCCATGCCAAGGATTCCTCCTCCACCACCCATTGATTTTTGCATTCTGTTTGCTAGAAACATCCAAATACCAAAAAATATAAATAGTGGTAAAACCCATCCAAATAACATATCTGCTAGAAGATTCTCTTCATTTATTCCACCATACTCAATATTTTGCTCTTCAAGTAATGGTATTAATGTATTATCAGGTACTACTC
>Ga0256843_1000983_pt1 | contig 23314 bp, 25 predicted proteins | sample AlvinellametaG_FD_191572 | JGI IMG/M metagenome (GOLD analysis project Ga0256843, IMG submission 191572) | Pompeii worm associated microbial communities from hydrothermal vent at the East Pacific Rise, Pacific Ocean - Alvinella | ecosystem: Host-associated > Annelida > Integument > Unclassified ... | reverse complement strand
CTTTCTATTCCTGCACGCTCTTTAGACTTTAAGAAGTTTGTGTATGTGTCTAAGGCTTTTACAAGCTCCTGTGTATTTGCTAGTTTAGCAGTTAAAGAGATAATGTTTAAAATCTTCCTATTCATTTTTGTATAGTAGTCTACTTCATCTTTGACAGAAAGGTGAAGATCATCTACGGATGCACGAATATTTGGAAGTTGTGACATGTCTGTTTTGAGTGCTTGAATCTCTGAGCGTAACTCCGGGGAGAATGAACTTAAGTCAATGCTTTGTAAGTAGCTGTTTAAGTTCTCATACTTCTCGTCTGTTGCGGAGCGTTGCTTTGGTAAAATAGTAGCAAATTTTTTCCCTTGTGAACCAAGGTAACCTGCACTCGCTCCACGCTCTTTTTGCGTTTCATGAATAAAGAGACTCAGTTTTTGAGAAAGAACATTGAGTGTCTGCGCTCGTTTAATGGTAAATGCTTCATCTATCGCTTTATTAATAGTTAAGCCCAATATAATGATAGAAAAACTTACAACTATGGCTAGAATCAGATTTAATTTATACTTTATAGTCAACTGTTATGCCTTTTATACCTTAGATACATTAAACAGAGATTTTAGGTTTAACTCTTCGAGAAGTTCCATGAGGCATGCATTACCAACGCTCATGTTAAGTACAATTTTATCTTTCATTATCAATTTATTAAAATAACCAATAACTGAAGAGATGATAGAGATAGAATCTGGAATATTAATTCGAATCTCTTTTTGTGTAGTTACAACTTTATCAATTTCTGATTTAATTTTTTGATAATCTGAGACTGATTTAATGTTGCCACTAATTGTGATAACATTTGCTGATACTTGAATGTCCATAAAAAGTCCTTTATACATAATTATCTCTCGATTATAGCAAAAAAAACTAGAATTCTTGAACTGTTTTTAGCCAATCTTTCATTTTCTTTTCATATCCTATACTTTTTAATGTTACAAATTGATATTTTTTTGACATATACTCCTGTTTTACATACCCACCATAATCGTGTGGATAGAGATAACCAACATTTTTTTGTGTGATATTTTCTGGTATTTTGAGAATATTACCCCTCTTTACAAAATCTAGGGCAGCATTAATTGCTAAGTAAGAAGCATTGGATTTAGGTGATGCACAAAGATAAATAACAGCCTGTGCTAAAATAATGCGTGCTTCAGGGTAGCCAATCTGCTTAACAGAGGTAAGGCAAGATGTTGTCATAGTAAGTGCTTGTGGATTTGCATTGCCAATATCTTCACTTGCTAAAATGACTAAACGCCGTGCTATAAAGTCAGCACTCTCCCCACCTTCAATAAGTCGAGCTAAGTAGTAGATTGCAGCATTTTCATCACTGCCACGAATAGACTTAATAAGGGCAGATGTTAAATCGTAATGAACACCAGCCTCACTACTACCAGCCTGAAGAGCATTTGGACGTAGAGACTTAAGGAGTTTTAGGTCAATCTTTGGGTTGACATTGGCTCCAAACTCTAAGAGCTTTAACATGGCTCTAGCATCTCCTCCACTACTATTTATGAGGTACTCTTGTGTTGGTGTGTCGAGTGTAAGTTCATACTTCTGTATAACTCTTTGTAAGAGTGTTGCAAGAGCCTCTTGCGAAATTGCTTGTAACTCAAAGAGCATAGAGCGAGAGCGAATAGCAGAAGTTAAAGTGAAAAATGGATTCTCTGTAGATGCTCCAATAATAAGGACACTATTGTTTTCCATGACAGGAAGTAGTACCTCTTGCTGATTTTTTGCAAGTCTATGTACTTCGTCAATAAAAATAAGAGGTTTTTCAAGGGCATTTTTATACTGCTCAAAGATTTTACGGAGTTGGTCAATTTTTAATGAGGTGGCATTGAACTCATAAAAGGGGAGTTGCATCTCTTTTGCAATAATACGAGCGAGAGATGTTTTTCCTGTACCTGCTGGGCCATAGAAAAAACTATGACCTAGTGCATATTTTTCACATAAAACACGAAGAGGAGCATCTTTAGATGTTAAATGCTCCTGTCCTACAAGATCGTCAAAATTTGTCGCTCGAAGTTGTTGTGTAAAATTGTACAAGGGTAAAACTCCATATAGTTATATATGGAATTTTAGCGAAACTAATTTATGTTTGACTTTGGTGTCGTTGCAGTTTCGTTTGGAAGTTGTGGGTAAGTAATGTTTGGTTTTCTTCCCTCTAAAGCTTTTAAGAACTCTTCAATTGAAGCTGCTTCTTTGTCTGAAATTTTCTTACCAAGTTGAATTCTTCCCATCTCAACAATAGCCTCTTTAAGTGTTGCTACTGCACCATTGTGAAAATATGGAGCTGTTTGTGTTACATTTCTAAGTGTAGAAACTTTTACCATACCGTTTGCATCACCTTTAAAGTCACCAATGTCAGCATATTTGTACTTAGCAGTAACACCAAGCATATTCATTGAACCACCAAGCGCTACACCATTATGACAACTTGCACATCCAACCTCTATAAAAGTTTTCATACCTGCTTTTTGTGCTTTTGTAAGTGCATTTTTGTCTCCATTTAAGAAGTCATCAAAAGGTGCTGGAGTTACAAGAGTTCTCTCAAAGTTACCAATTGTTTTTGTAATTGTTGCGTAGTCAATTGTTACATTTTTACCATAAGCTTTTTTGAAACGCTCTACATACTCTGGCATAGAAGTTACAGTTTTTACAACATGTTCTTTTGTAGCTGCCATCTCTGGAGATGCTAAAATTGGACCTTGTGCTTGATCTTCTAAATCAGGTGAACGTCCATCCCAGAACTGTTTGTCAAAAAATACTGCATTATAAACAGTTGGAGAACCTAAATGGTGAGGATTTACTGTCCATTTATGTCCAACTGCAGCTGCAAGTCCATCGTCACCACCAGTTGCTAAGTTGTGACAAGTATTACAACTAATAAGTCCACTTTTAGAGAGACGAGGATCGAAAAATAACATTTTCCCAAGTTCTGTTTTTTCAGCAGTAATAGGGTTTCTAGGGTCATTCGTAAGTTTTAAAAGAGCAGCTTTATCTGCTGGTATTGCAACAAGTCCTGCATTTTTTGCATCTTGCACAAGTGAAGTAGCCATAACAGCTGTAGCCATTGAGAGTGTAATGAGTATTTTTTTTACCATCTATCTTTCCTTAAAGTGTAATATATCCGTAAAGGATAATTTTTTTCCGTAAAGAAATTATATACTTTACAAACTTAAAAGATAATAATTTTCCTTTACTAACTCACTTCCTCTAAGATTACTTTTCATTATGTAGGCTATAATTCGCTTATGAATTATGAAACAATATTAAGAGAACATCAGTTAAAGGTAACCCCTCAACGTTTGGGAATACTCCATTTAATGCAGACTATGGGACATGTAGATATAGAAGAACTCTATGTCTCTATGAAAAAGCAGTTCTCTTCTATATCACTCGCAACACTTTACAAAAATGTAAATGCTATGCTTGAGAATAGACTTATTTCTGAAATTAAAGTACCACAACTCAAGTCAAAATACGAAATAGCAAAAGAGCCACATATTCACTTACTTTGTGATAACTGTTCTGAGTTTATAGATTTAGATGTTGATGTTGCGTGTATTATGGATGAAGCGAGTGATAAGAGTCACTATAAACTCTTAAAAAGTAACATTGTCCTCTCTGGACTCTGTCAGAAGTGTCAAAGTAGCGTTTAAACGCTACTTCTTCTTATTTCCTGCCATCTCTCTGGCAAGTTTTTCCTCAGATTTTAAAAAAGTAAAGAGTGCACTATATTCACTACGTGTCAGGTAACGTGTTTTCCCTGTTGGTAGGTTGTTTAGCTCTATTTCTGCAAAACTAATACGTTTTAAATCTGCAATTTCAGCATCAAAGTGAGCAAAGAAACGGCGAAGTTCACGGTTTTTCCCTTCACTGAGTGCTACTTTTAAAATAGAGTAGTTATGGTGATTCTTCTGAATTTTGTATCCTAAAAAGGGTTTAAATTCCATAGAAGTAATTTTAGAGTGAGAGTGACCACCTGCTGTAGCATCTTCTATGAACATACCATTAAGCATTGCATGCTCCATCTCTGGTGTTACTTCACCTTTAATCTTAATTTTGTAAATTCTCTCTAAATTTGACTCCATAAGTGCTGTTGCAACGCGAGAAGCATCTGTTAAGAGAAGAAGTCCTTCACTTGCAAAGTCTAATCTTCCTACTGGTATGAAGTGTTTAAACTTTTTGTCAAGTGTATCGTAAATTGTTTTTCTTCCTTTAGGATCAGACTTTGTTACGAGCTCTCCTTTTGGTTTGTTGTAAACAATAACAGTGTACTTCTCTTGCGGGCTTACTTGTTTTCCACTAATGTAGACTGTGTCGAGTCTCTCTTCTACTTGTGTTGCTGGGTTTGTTTCTATCTCTCCGTTTACTCTTACGTAACCATCTTGAATGGCACGGTCTGCTTCACGACGTGAGTATGTCGAATAGTGTGCTATAAATTTGTTTAATCTCATGGACATTGTTATGAAATTCCTTTCTCTATAAGGGTGTGAATATGCAACACCCCTTTTATGTTTTTCTCGTTATCTGTTATAACGAGAAGTTGTATTTTCTTCTCTTCTATCATTACCAATGCGTCAGATGCTAGCATATTTTCATCTTCACATACCATTGGTGAGAGTGTGGCATACTTAAGTACTTCATCTTCAAGAGAGAACTCTTGACTGAGTAAAGCACGCCGTACATCCCCATCACTCATTAACGCGACAAGTTTTTTATTTTCATCTACAATGAGAGCCGTACCTAAACGCCCCTCACTAATTGCTAGAATTGCATCTTTTACCTTTGCATTTTTATCTACTAAAGGTAACTGCTCACGCTGCATAAGGTTTGACACCTTAATAAAAAGTTTCTTTCCAAGGGCACCACCTGGGTGAAAAGAGGCAAAATCACTCTTTTGAAAGTTGCGGGCTTTCATTAAACAGACTGCTAAGGCATCGCCTAGAGCAAGTGTTAATGTTGTTGAGCTTGTTGGAGCAGTGTCTATAGGACAAGCCTCTTTCTCAACATAGAGAGGAATGAGTACATCACTGTAGCTTCCAAGTGTGGATTCACTACTTCTGGTCATTCCAATAAGTGGTACATTAAAACGTTTAATGTGTGGAAGAATGGAGCTTAGCTCTTCACTCTCTCCACTGTAACTAATACCAAGAACAACATCTTTTTCACCAACCATTCCTAAGTCACCATGAAGGGCTTCTGTAGGGTGTAAGAAAAAGCTAGGTGTTCCTGTAGATGCAAAGGTTGCAGCCATTTTAGCACCAATTAATCCACTTTTTCCTACTCCTGTAATAATGAGTTTACCTTCGCAATGGAGAATAATCTCTACTGCTTTGTCAAAGGCATCATCTATTAAATCTGCACTACTGAGTAGTGTTTGCGCTTCAATACGGAGAGTCTCTTGTGCAATCTTTTTATAATTCATAATCGTATTATATCCTTTTTTGTATAATCTAAGGCAAGAGGAGAGGATAATGCAAAAACTATTTGATGAAGTAAACTCTTTAGATAAACGCTGTTATGAAAACTTTTGTTTAAGTGAGGACATCCTCATGGAGCATGCTGCAGATGGAATGGCAGACTTTATTCGTCAAAAGTTTCCTAAGAGTGCGAAGGTGCTCATTGTCTGTGGAAGTGGAAACAACGGAGCCGATGGTATCGCTTTAGCACGTCTTCTTTTTGGAGAGTACAATGTTGAGCTTTTTCTTGTCAAAGAGTTGCGTTCACCAATGGCAAAATTACAGTTACAAAGAGCACATGCACTTGGTGTGAAAATAAGCATAGACCTTAATGAGTGTGATGTTGTTGTAGATGCTGTCTTTGGAACAGGTTTTAATGGTGAGCTAGATTATGAGGAGAAAGCAGTGATGCAGACACTCAATAAACTTAATGCTTACAAAATTGCATGTGATGTTCCTTCTGGCCTAAAAAGAGGTGGTGAGTGTGATGACAATATTTTTAAGGCGGATATCTCTCTTACTATGGGTGCTCTTAAAAAAGCGATGTTTAGTGATGGAGCGAAAGAGTATGTTGGTGCTATAGAGGTCATTAACCTTGGTGTAACTCGAGAAGTATATGAGGGAGAGACACAATGGAGTCTTTTAGATTTAGAAGATTTACAACTCCCCTTTAGAAATTTACAAGACACACATAAGGGGAGTTATGGGCATTTAGCTCTTCTTTTAGGTGACAAACCAGGAGCAGCCGTACTGAGTGCAGAAGCAGCACACCGTTTTGGTGCTGGCTTAGTAACAGTTGTAGGTGAGAGAAGCTCTCTTGTTCCTCGAACTATTATGAATGAAACCACCTTACCTCATAACACTACTGCCGTAGCTTTGGGTATGGGGTTAGGAAGAGCATTTACAGATGAAAATATAGAAGCTATTTTATGTAAAGGAGTCCCTCTCATAGGAGATGCAGATCTTTTTCGTATGAATATTTTAGCAGATGTTTTAAGTGTAGAGAATCTTGTCTTAACACCACATCCAAAAGAGTTTGTTTCTCTTTTAGAAGCGACAGCCCTTGCAGATGTATCTGTAAGTAGACTACAAAAAGAGCGTTTTAAATATGTAACACTCTTTTGTAAAGCATATCCAAATGTTACACTTCTACTCAAGGGTGCCAATGTTATTATTGGAAGAGGTGAAGAGTTTTTTATCAACCCACATGGAACTTCTGCTTTAGCAAAAGGTGGCAGTGGTGATGTCCTAAGTGGCCTTATTGGTGCACTCTTAGCACAAGGTTACACTCCTTTAAACGCAGCAATTCATGGCTCTTTAGCACATACAAAATTAGTACAGAACTATAAGGGGGCTGATTTTTCCCTTACACCGGAGGATTTAATAGCGGGTATTGGTAATCTATAAGATTGCTTATGTTATAAATCAATAATTAATATAAATATAGGAAACCTATAATGGATAACATTTTAAAAATCGGAAAATATGAGCTGGGCTCGCGTTTAATTGTCGGAAGTGGAAAGTATGACTCTTTTGAGACAACAAAAGCAGCTACTCTAGCGAGTGGAAGTGAACTTATTACTGTTGCAGTGCGTCGTTTAAACATTACTGACCCAGACAAAGAGAATCTTCGTGACACTTTTGCAGGAACAAATGTAAAATTTCTTCCAAATAGTGCAGGGTGTGTAACAGCTGAAGAGGCAATTACTACTTTTAGACTTACACGTGAAGCTACTGGTATTGACCTTATTAAGTTAGAGGTTATTGGTGACACACAAAAAACTCTCTATCCAGATGTCCTAGAGACTATTAAAGCATGTAAAGTGCTTGCAGATGATGGTTTTACTATTATGGCATACACTTCAGATGACCCAATTATGGCAAAACGTTTAGAGGATGCTGGTGCACATGCAATTATGCCTCTTGCTGCTCCTATTGGGAGTGGACTTGGTATTCAAAACCCTTACAATGTTGTTTTTGTAAAAGAGGCTGTGAACCTTCCTATAATTGTTGATGCAGGAATTGGATGTGCAAGTGATGCAGCGTATGCAATGGAGCTTGGTGCAGATGGCGTTTTAACAAACACAGCAATTGCACAAGCACAAAACCCTATGGTTATGGCTGAGGCTATGAAGCATGCTGTTATTGCAGGACGTATGAGTTACCTTGCAGGACGCATACCTAAGAAACCTTATGCAACTGCTTCTTCACCAGTAAATGGAATGATCCAGTTCTAAACACTTCAACTTTGAGAGAGTCGTAAAAAAACTACTCTCTCACTTTGAGACTTTTATTTTTTACTATTTTACTATGACTCTGTTGCGACCACTTGCTTTTGCTTCATAGAGTGCTTCATCTGCTCTTTTTACAAAAGATGATACATCCTCTCCCTCTTTATACTGTGTAACTCCTAAAGATATAGTGAGTTTTGTTGGAATTTCAAACTGATGCTCTGCAACTTCTTTACGGAGTTTATTTGCTAGAGTTTCTGCCTGTTGAACATCTGTAGAGTGGAGTACAACAACAAACTCTTCTCCACCCCATCTTGCAATAAAGTCACCTTTTCGTGTTGTCTCTTTGAGAAGTTTAGCTAAGCTTATAAGTACTGTGTCACCAACATCATGTCCATATGTGTCATTAATGCGTTTAAAGTGGTCTATGTCTAGGAAAATGAGGGAGAGAGGTGCACCAGAGGTGAGTGAGAGTGCAACCTCTTTTCGTAGTACATCATCAAATTTACCTCTGTTAAAGAGATTTGTGAGGGCATCTTTAGATGCCTTCTCTTCTAGATTAGTAATTTTTTTCAATGTCTGCGTTATCTCATCAAGTGTAATGATGTAAAGTTTCTGATTCTTGATTTTAATCTCTTGAACATGGGGCTTAAAGTGTCTAGGTTCACCCTCTTTTGTAATTAAAATATAGGACTCTTGCGAAGAGTAATGGTCTTTTAAGTACTCAATCCAGTGCTGTGTTGAATTGGACTCTTTTTTCTGTTCATAGACATTTTCAAAGAGTTTTAAAATCTGTTTATGTTTTACTTTAAATTTCTCTAGAGAGTCAAAGTTGAAAAAATCTAAAACGGTCTTGTTTGCTAAGATAAGCTCTTGATCGTTAAAAACCATAATGAGACTACTATCATTGTCTAAAATCTCTTGAAGGAGCTGTTTTGTAGAGAGAATCTCTTCCGTTCTTTTTCTTACCTCTTTTTGTAACTCTGCATTATTTAGAAACTGATTACGAACTAAGAGCACAATACTTAAGAGGAGTGCAGCGATGAGTATGCGAAGCTTAAGGACTTTGTCTTCAATGTAGGCTACAACATTCTCATAGGGTGTGGCATCTAGCTCAATACTAATACCACCTACCACTGAACCAATGCTATACTCCGGCTCTTTATGACAGGCTAAACACTCTTTGGTTGTTACAAGTGCACCAACATAACGAAACCGATGGTTCGTAACAAGTTCATAGTACTCATTTTTTTGAGAACTTGTTATGATTTTTAATGCCTCTGTCTCAAAACTATCTGCTTGGTTTGCAGGATTAATAGGTTTTGTCGAAACTATATGAAACTTTAGCCCTTTAGTTGTAGATATACGAGAGAGCTCTCCAATCATAGAAGAGGGAGTTATACGGAGAAGTTGCTCTCCATCTTCAGTTGTGATGGAGTTCTCTTTTAAAAATGGATTTGGCTTCTCTCCATGAAGTGCTTTGACATAAACACCCTTGTATTGTGCATTCCAATTTCTATTATTAATTTGATCTTGAAAATGAGTTTGTGCCTGTTTAATGAGAATCTCTTTTTGAAATGCTATGTTTTTTTCTTTTAAAACAGCAGTTCCAAGAACAAGTAAAATTAGTGCTAATATATAGCCAAAATAAAGCTTTGTATATTTATTATAATATTTCATCTATATAATGTTAGCTTATTATCTACACTCTTTTACTTAAAGATCAAATTTAGAAGAGAGGTGTGTCATAAGGAGAAGCTGTCCCATCCCTTCAAAAAACTTTTCTACACCCATGTTGTCTGTTGCTACTGCTTTTTTTAAAGCTGTTAAAAAAACCAGTTGAGACTCTGAAGAAGCCTGCATATATGTCTCAATGATGTACTCAAATGTAAGTGTATGAATTTTTCCATTTATGTCAAACTCAATAGTTGAGTCACTATTTATATTTTCTTCGAGTAAAATCTTTTTACACTTTTCTGCAATAGTAGACATCTAAAGTACTCCCATTAAAGAGAGCATAACGACAAACATAGCTACCGGTGTAATGTAGCGAAGAGAGAAGTACCAAATTGGGTATGCCCACATTAGTTGGGGTTTCATAACTGCTTCTACCTGTGACTTTGGCACAATATAACCAACAAAAACTGCCATTATAAAGCCACCAAGAGGAAGCATAATAGCTGCAGTAACATAGTCTACCCAGTCAAAGAAGTTTTTTCCACCCCAAGTTAAAAACTCTTTTGTACCTTCTATGTTTGAAAGAATGGCAAAAATACCAAAAAACCAAAAGAAGAGTCCCATAGAGAGAGATGCACGAAGTCTACTCCATGCGAATCTATCTATGAAGTATTGAACCATAGGTTCTACTAAAGAGACAGAAGATGTAAGTCCCGCAAATGCTAATGCTATAAAAAAGAGAATAGCAAACAGATTACCTACAATACCCATCTCATAAAACGCAGCAGGTAGCGAGATAAAGACTAAACCTGGACCTTTTGCTGGACCTGATCCGTATTGGTAGAGGAAGGTAAAGAGCATAAGCCCTGCAACAATTGCTATGGAAGTATCTAAAAAGACAATCCAAAAGGCATTTTTGACAAGGTTTGAGTCTTTTTCTAAAGAGGCTGAATAGGTCATAATAGCCCCCATCCCAAGACTTAAAGTAAAAAAGGCATGACCTACAGCTGTAACAAAGGCCTCTGCATTGATTTTTGAGAAATCTGGATAGAACATAAACTCAACAGCTTGCGAGAAGGCACCAAGTGTTGTAGCATATGTAAACATTCCTACAAGTATGAGCATCAAAGCTGGCATAAGAAAAAGGTTAATTTTTTCTATACCACCCTTAAGACCTCGGTTAAGAACATAAGTAATCCATAAAAAGGCTACAGTATGGTAGAAGAGTTGTGTAGAGAAGTCATTATGGAGCATAGTTGTAAAAATACTCTCTGCTTCTTGAACTGTTGCAGGTAGGTAAGTAATAGATGTAACTATATAATTAAAAATCCATCCAATAACAACAGAGTAAAAAATCATTATGAAAAGACCAGCTAAACCTTGAAACCCACCAAGTTTCCAAAAGTTTTTATGAGAAGGTGCTAAAACTTCAAAAGAGGAGACTGTATCTTTTCTACCGAGGTAACCAATGAGCATTTCAGCTATCATAATTGAGAACCCTATAAGGAGAACTGTAAGAAGGTAAATGAGTACAAAAGCCCCTCCACCGTACTCGCCGGTAATATAAGGGAACTTCCAGATATTTCCTAATCCAACTGCAGAACCTGCAGCGGCCATAATAAATCCTATACGACTAAATCTTGCTATTTTCATCTTTTTTTCCCTAATTATTTGTCTCATTATACTAAAAAAGAGATTTTATTAAAAGAATTTTACAAATACTATTGACATTTGATTTATAATTTACTATAATTCCGGCTCATTAATCGGAACTCGTGTTCGTTTATTGTGTAGGTCGGGGTGTAGCTCAGTATGGTTAGAGTACCTGGTTTGGGACCAGGGGGCCGAAGGTTCGAGTCCTTTCACCCCGACCATTTTAAAATTACAATTATATTTTAGACTTAAACATGGTGGGATTAGCTCAGTTGGTTAGAGCACTGGTTTGTGGTGCCGGGGGTCGCGGGTTCGAATCCCGTATCCCACCCCATTTTAAAATATAAAAAAACGATAATATAGAAAATATAGTAGCGTCCGTGGCTCAACTGGATAGAGTTTCGGATTTCGGCTCCGAGGGTTATAGGTTCGAATCCTATCGGGCGTACCATATTTAAACTGATGCGTCCTTAGCTCAGCTGGATAGAGCAATGCCCTTCTAAGGCATAGGCCAAAGGTTCGAATCCTTTAGGGCGTACCACTGCATTTTTTATGTTATCATGTCAGAAGTGACGTTAAAAACTTATTCCACGCGGACGTGGTGAAATTGGTAGACACGCCAGACTTAGGATCTGGTGCCGCAAGGTGTGAAGGTTCAAGTCCTTTCGTCCGCACCACTCAATCAAACAAAAAAACTTTTATACATTCCGGATTAGCTCAGCGGTAGAGTAGGTGACTGTTAATCACTTGGTCACTGGTTCGAATCCAGTATCCGGAGCCACAAACCCCTTAAATACTTACTTTCAGAAACTTTCTAAAATAATAAAAATTGAAAACATACTCTAAAATCGACAAAATATAGATAAATCTGACATAAATCATACATAACTATTTTATAATTTGATTTATGATTGTGAAAGTAATGGAACTCGAAGAAAATATACTCAAACATAAAGAGTACCTCTTATCGGTATATAAAAATACAGAGAGCATATTATCTCAAATAGCTATGATTTTAGATTTTGGTCTTGATAATGATAAAGTTCATGAATGGTATCGACTCAACAAAATCTCAATAAATATAATATATGAACTAATAGAGGAAAAAGAAAAAAGTGAAAGTTTTACTTCTAGAAGATGATATACAATTAAACACTACAATATCTCATTTTTTACAATCTATAAATTATGAGGTCACTTCTATTTTAGATGGTGAAGTAGCTATAGATACTATAGATAAAGAGGGTTTTAATCTCTTCATCATCGATATAAATGTACCTACTATTAATGGTTTAGAAATTGTAAAGTATATACGACAAAAAGATTTAAGAGTACCTATTGTTATTATTACAGCTTCTATAGAGTTAAACAACTTTAAATCAGCTTTTGAATATGGTTGTAGTGAATATATAAAAAAACCTTTTTTTTTAGAAGAGTTAGAGATTCGCATAAACAATTTACTCTTTAAAAGTGATGAAAACATCATAAGCATATCTAAAAACATCTCTTACAATATGGAGTATGAAGAGTTGAGAATAGGTGAGGAAGTGATAAAACTAAGAAAAAAAGAGCGACGACTTCTTACTATACTTTTACAAAACATCAATCATACGGTAGATAATGAGACTCTGTGCTCTTACATTTGGGAAAATGAGATTAAGCAGAGTTACCCATTAAGACAACTAGTAAGTGAACTTAGAAAATATTTTGATACAGGTGAAAACTTTATATTTTCAGATATTGGAATTGGATACAGGTTTGAAGTTAAAAACTAAAATATATATTTTTCAAACTATTTTTACAGTTATATTACTCTCTTTTGAATTTTTCACCTATAAAAGTTATGAGTCCCAATATAACAATGATTTAAAAGAGTATATTAATGAAAAATCAAACTTTTATAAAAACCAACTTGTTAGCTCTTATTATGAAGCATTTCATAAGTTTGATACTCAAAAAAAACTCTTTCATGCTATTCATAAAGAGGCTTTAGAGATACTTCAAACAGACTCAAATAGATCTTTAGACAATGTAGTTAAAGAGTTAAAAAAGAGATTTTTTCTTAAAAATATAGATTTTCATATATACCTCATAGATAAAAATTACACTATTTATAAAACTACATACAAAAAAGATTTGGGCTTTAACCTCTCAGTAGTTCCAGAAGCAAAAGAGTTTTTAGACAAAACATACATAGATAAAAAAATCCATATATCTGATTTTGTATCAACAGATGCATTGACTATGGAGTATAAACTCTACTCATACTCATATTTTAAAGATAATAACTTTCTAGAACTCGGGTTTATTGATAAAGATTTATATAACAGTTTTAGAGTTACTATAGAGAAATTTTTAGATTCTAAAGATGCCACAATATACAATATATTAAAAACTAAAGAGGGGTATAACTACTACAACCTCTCAGCTCACAGAGTAGAAAACAAAGAGGAGTTTTTTCAAAAAATAAAAAAAGTATTACCTGCAGAAGTTCAGAAAAATCCTATCATTCATTCGTACAAAATAGCTAGTTCCATCATTCAATACAAAGATAAGAAAGCAATAGTTTTTGTACCACTTTTTAAAGAAAATATGTACAGAAAAATAGGGTTTGAAAATGTTGTACTTAAAGTAAAAATAGATATATCTTCAAAGCTAGAGGCACTCCAAAGGTATAAAAATATTTTTTATATCTCTATGCTTGTAACTTTATTTTTTTTATTTACTATTTACATTTTTATCAACAGGTATTTTACATACCCAATAGAAAAAATAGTTGAGTCTATAACGAACAAAAAAAAGCTTACTGAAAAAAGTATAATTGATAAAAATGATGAATTCTCTGTTATAGCGAAAGAGTACAATAAGCTTTTAAGCTCTCTTAACAAAGAAGTACTCAGTAATAAAACACTTTTAGAAGAAAACAAGCGCTTTATAGCCGATACAGTTCATCAGATACGAACACCTCTTACAAACATTATGATGAACTCAGAGATGATAAAAAGGAGTGATAAGGAGAATAAGGCTCAAAATTTTATAGATCAAATTAATGCGTCTATCAATATGCTTACAAACTCCTATGAAGATTTGTCATATACTATTACTTATGACACCATAGAGTATCCAGCTACAAAACTTTTTTTATCAGAAATACTTACACAGAGAATTAAATTTTTCTCAACTATCTCTAAAGTCAACTTTAAAGAGCTTCTTACTGCCATAGAAGAAGATATATATTTTGAGATAAATCAAATAGAGCTAGAAAGGCTCATAGATAACAACATCTCAAATGCAATCAAGTATGCAGATACGAACAAACCTATAACTATCATTTTAAAAAGAGTTCAAAACTCTATAGTTTTAGAGTTTAAAAGCTACTCAAAACCCATTAGAAATCCTCAAAAACTTTTTGAGAAAAATTATAGAGAAAATGCATCAAAAAGAGGTTTAGGTTTAGGGCTAAATATGGTAAAACTAATCTGTGAAAAATATAATATAGAGTATGAACTAAGCTACCGGAATGGAGAGAATATTTTTAGCTATAGTTTTAAAGCTAACTTCTAATTTCTATTTTATGCAAAAAGTTCTTTTTTGTACAGGCAATCAATTTTTTTAAACGAGTTTATTTTAAATCATTAAATCTGACATATATCTTACACTAGATTGGTATAGTTTTCTACTTTAAAAATAGAGGAGAAATAGAGATGTTCAAAAAATTTGGAAAATGGTATCTATATGCCATTGTTGGTCTTTTTGTTATAGGCTTCATTGGATCTATATTTGGTGATGGTAAGTCAAAAGATGTGCCAGTAAGCAGTAATGAGAAAGAGACAATGGGACAAGAACAACTAAAAGCCGAGAGAGTTGCAAAAGAGAAGGCAGAAGCCGAGAGAGTCGCAAAAGAGAAGGCAGAAGCCGAGAGAGTTGCAAAAGAGAAGGTAGAAGCCGAGAGAGTTGCAAAAGAGAAAGCAAAAGCCCAGAGGGTTGCGAAAGAGAAAGCAGAGCGAGAAGCTAAAAAAGTTCCTAAAGATAAATATAGTTTAGAAGGTGTTACATATAAAGATACTGTTATGTGTGTTTCTAAAGATAAACTAGTTGAATTTGGTATTGCTCTTCAATATGCACAAAAGAAAGCTCAAAAAATGGTAAATAAGGGTGAATGTACAATAGTTCCAACCAATGTTCCAATATATTTCAAGCCTGAGTCTTATTCTTCAAAAGGCTTTTTTATGAAAATGAGTGATGAAGTAAAAATGAAATATGCGGATGGAACAAATGTTTTTTTATTTGTTAATACATCTGACATAAAATATCCATAAAGTATAATGAAAAGAGGAAAGGACTAATAATGATAAAAAATATTATTAAAAAAGGGGTAGTATCACTTTTACTATTTAGTACTTTAGGTGCATACAGTATAGAAAAAGAGGGTAGTTGGTGGTATATATATGATGGAAGTGATATAGTAGGTGCTTATAGTAAAGTAAGTTGGAGTGGTAAGTATTCAGTTGGATGTGATAGTCCAAAACTAGCACAAGATGAAAAAAGATATAGGGAAGTAGATAGTTACCCAATGTCTAAGTATTATGCAACGAAAAGAGAAGCACAAAGTATTATTTTAAAATATTGTAAAAAGCGATGACAAAAAGATGAGTCTTTCTATGGTATTATAGAGTTCACTTTTAGCATAAAATGGTTGGCATCTAAGGAATTTCAGTTCTCATCATCTTTAGCTTTGATTGCAAAGTATGGATGTCAACCAAGTAAAAGCAATAAGTAATGAAAGAGTTGAATGAATGGTTCAAATCCACTATTTTGAGCTATACTCTTTCCAATTATAGACTCCAAAACTTCAAAATTTACCATACAACTCCAATTGGCAAATTCTTTTACAATTATAGCCATTTCACCCCTAATCCCCTTAAATAGATACTGTTTCAGCTCAAAAGTGTTGAAAAAACTCATAACTTTTTCACTTTTTCTACATATTCTACAGATTTCAAGCAAATTATGCATAGATTTGTAACATATAATTCCGTCACTATAGGAATTAAGGAGTTAGAGAGATGCAAAGAGTTTCAGAATTACATACAGAGATATTGCAAGCAACAAGGGCTATTGAGAACTCTCAGGACAATAGAGAAATTAATCGTATAGTCGAAGAGATTATCATTAAAGTAACCCATGCTGAATATGCTTCTATATGGATATATGAAGATCAATGTCTCTACAGAGAAAAATCACCAGAAAATATAGTAAAAATTTCTATGCGAGAAAAACGTGGTCTTTTGTACCAATGTTTTGCAAAGAAAGAAGAGGGGATTTACAACTATTTAACAAGTGAAAAAGGTTATGTAGCCGAGGTAGACAACCCAGATAACATTCGTATTAAATCAAAAATTATGATTCCACTTATGGATAATGAGAAATTTTTAGGGATAGTAACTGCCTATGCTACTATTAAAAAAATAAAAAAATTTACTTCAGAAGATTTAGAACTTTTTAAAGCAATTACTCCCTTAGTGAAAAAGTCTATTCAGATTCGTAAGTTAAACAGTAGTGGGGGTATCTACAAAGAGAAACTGCAAGAGAGTGAGGTTCTTTCTAAACTCAAAGAGATAGAGGAGTCACACGAAGAGCAACAGCCTTCAGAAGAGGTTTTACAGTATGTTTCAAACATTGTACATGACATTCGAACTCCAGCAAATGGATTACTAGGATTTTTAGAAATTTTACAAGAGCAAATTAAAGATGCAAGATTACAAGAGTATGTAGGGCATGCACGTGAGAGTGCACTTCTTATTAGTAATCTTACTTCTTCTATTTTAGACGGTGTCTCCACAAAAAGAGAGAAGGAAGTCCATGAGCCAACTGTTGTAAATACAAGTAAATATTTTGGAGATATTGCAGATATATTTTCAGCTAATATGGCAAAAAAAGAGATAAGTTACAATATCTTCATTGACCCTTTATTGCCAAAAGAGATAGAACTCAATAGTATGAAAATAAAAAGAGTCATTATGAACCTTATTGGAAATGCCAACAAGTTTACTCCTGAACATGGTTGTATAGAGTTCTCTGTTCGTTATAAAGAGAAAGAGAAAAAGCTTCATGTTTATGTAAAAGATAATGGTATCGGTATAGCTCCAGAGAAACAAGAAGATATTTTTAAAGCTTTTAAACAAGCAGAAGAGAATACGAAAGATATTTATGGTGGTACAGGTCTTGGACTTTCAATATGTGCTGCATATGTTAAAGAGATGGGTGGGAAACTACTTATAGATAGTGCTGTGGATGAAGGGAGTACTTTTTACTTTGATCTTCCAATGGAAATTAAAGATTATGCAAAAAAATTCACTCCTATTAAGGACTCAGCAGCACGCATTACACTTTTAATGCATAAAAACAATTTATGTACTTCAAACCATATTGCTCGCTATCTTGTAAAAATGGGTGTTAATGTTGACTCTATTAAAGCAGTGACATCATTAGAGCAAGTTCCTGCAAATACAAGTCATTTAATTGTTTTTGAGAATAAGCTTCAGGGCGAAACATTTGTTTATGCTAAAAAAAATAGCATAAAACTTTTAGTTATCGAAGAGAACTTCTTGTCTTTAGATAAAGAGAATTTAGATGGAGCAGAGCTTATCTCTAAGTACTCAGACATGGGTGTTACACTCTATACATATTTAAATACTAAAAAAATTCCAAAGGTACTTATTGTTGAGGATGATAAAGTGACTATTCATCTTCTTAACACTATTTTAAAAGATGAGTATTGCCATATAGATGTTGCAGGAGATGGACAAGAGGGATTAGAACTTCTAAAACAAGCATGGAATAGAGGTGTACCATATGACATTATTTATAGTGATCAAAATATGCCGAACCTTTCGGGTGAAGAGATGCTCAAAGAGTACTATATGCTAGGTAAAGATGTGAAAAAAAGAAGTGTAGCAGTCTCTATTTCTGGAGATGTAATGAAAAAAGCAAATCAACATCTTTTTGATGTTTTTGCATACAAGCCATTTAAAAAAGAAGAGATTATAAGTGCATTTTTAAATGCAATAAAATAAAAAGGAGTTGAGTAAATGCAAGATATTCAAGCAACACAGAGTGAACGCGAGGTAAGAAACATTGATCTGATTGTTTCTAAGGCAGATGCAGAGGGAAACATAACATATGTAAATCCAATTTTTTTAAAAATATCTGGCTATACACAAGGAGAACTCTATGATAGACCTCACTCTATTTTAAGACATCCAGATATGCCTAGAGTTATTTTTGAGTATTTATGGAAGTGTTTAAAAGAGGGTGAAGATGTTATTACATTTGTTAAAAACTTATGTAAAGATGGAAGCTACTACTGGGTTATTGCAACTGTAAAAAGTGCAAAAAATCCAGATGGTACTTTTAGAAACTATATGTCTACACGTCGTTGCATTACAGAGAGTGCTAAGAGCACTATTTCTGAGTTCTATGCCAAACTATTAAACGAAGAGAAAACAGATGGTTATGAGGCATCTCAGAAGATGTTTCAAGAGTATTTACAAGAGCATGGACTTACTAATGCACAAGCATTTAATAGCTATATGCAAGCAATAAATAAATAAAGGAAAAAAATGATAAATTTTGACGAAAAAATGAAAAAACTTCGTAGTGTTAATGGCTACTTAGGATCTGCAATTTTAAACTACACAGGTGAAACACTTTATGTTGAGAATGAGAGTACAGGAACTGACATCGCTTACTCTGCAACTATCTTTAATGATACTTTTAGAACAATTAGTGAAACATCACTCGATATTGGTTTTAGTGAGGTCTCTTCTGTAGAAGCTAGAACACATGATGGACATGTCTTCTTAGTAAAGAGTGCGGGAGAGCAGAGTAATGTAGCATTTGCGAAAATAGATTTGTTCTGTATTTTTAGAGATGATGGAAATATTGCCCTAGCAAAAATGATTATGGATAAGAATGCACAAGTCATCTCAGACGAATTGTCGCGTTTATAAGAGTCTATGAAAACACTCTATCTTATTCGGCATGCAAAATCAGGGTGGAGTGAACCCAACACAAGTGATTTTGAACGTACACTCTCAAAAAAAGGTAAGAAAGATATTAATACTATTGGTTCCTACCTTGCATTGCGTGAGATTAACCCAAAAATTATTTTGTCAAGTTGTGCTTTACGTGCACAGCAGACAACTGACCTTCTTGCTAAAAAAATAGGCTTTAGTGGTACAAAGTACTACTTAGAAGAGCTCTACCTAACATCGCTTAGTGCCATACAAGAGATTATTATGGTTCAAGAGAGTAGTGTAGAGAGTATGTTTATTGTTGGACACAACCCACAACTACACGAGTTGGCTAATTCACTTACAGACGAACATATAAGCAAGTTTCCAACACTAGGAGTCGTTGCTATAGAGTTTGACATTGAAAAATGGAGTGAAATTACTTCTACTAAAGGTAAACTAGATTTTTTTATTTTTCCTAAGCAGTTTAAGTACTATATGCCACGTCAAATAAGAAGCTATTTACCAAGGGTATAGCTTTTTGCTTCTCTGAAGAGATACCAATAAGAATTTTTATGTAATAGAAATTTAAAATTGTGTGAAGTGTTTTTTTGGGAGTTTTACTAATGGTGCGCTCGACAGGATTCGAACCTGTGACCGCCGGTACCGCAAACCGGTGCTCTATCCAGCTGAGCTACGAACGCACATCTCTAATTGAGAGGTTGAAATTATAGCGTTGTAACCTTATAATATTCTAAAGTCTACTCCGCTTCCATTTTCTTTAGAAGCGTTTGTAGTTTTTTCTCTTGCATATAGAGTTCATAGTTTTTACGTACATAGGCTTGCATAACAGTTTTAATTTCGTTATTGCCCTCTATGTTAAAGTCTTTGTCCATTGCCGACTCTAAGTATGTTGCAAAAGCATCATCTACATCGACATCAAATCTTCGACCACCAATGTAGAGTCCTATTTTTTTACTCATTAAAGGATTATCCTAAAATACTTTCAATTTTATTGACAATCTCTTCAATTTCTAGATCTTTCATCGCATTTTCATCCGTTAAACGTTCTATCTCTTTGTCTTTCATCTCATTTTCAGCTTTAATTGTCATAAGTTCATTTCTCATCATCTCATTTTCACCTTTAAGTGAGTGGTATTGTTGAAGAATCTCTGAAACTTTGTCACTGAGTTTTTCTAAAGTTGTTTGATTTTGCATTAAATTTCCTTAATTTTTTAATTTTTATAATTCTAGCATAATTAAAGTATATAGGATTGCTATTATCTGAAATTAGATATAATTTATTCCATAATGAATAAGGTATATATAAATGAATAATTTTGAAGAGTATTGTACAGAGTTTGTCCAGTCTATAGGAAATAAAGAGGGAGCAGTCTCTCCAGTTATTACATCTTCTGCTGCATTTGGGTATGGGGATGCACAAACAGCAGAGGGAATTTTTGATGGGAGTGTAAAAAAGCCACTTTACTCACGAATGGGAAATCCAACAACAGCAAAACTAGAGTCCATTTTAGCAAAAATGGATGGGGGAGTTGGTGCTGTTGCTACAAGCTCTGGTATGGGGGCTACAACTTTAGCAACTATGTCACTTTTAAGTAGTGGTGATGAGATTATAAGTATTGGTGGTCTTTTTGGTGGTACATACGCTCTTTTTAACGAAACATTGAGTCGCTTTGGCATAAAGACAAGCTTTTTTGATGTCGATGAGTTAGAAGCAATAGCACAAGCTATTACAGAAAATACAAAGATTATTTTTTTAGAGAGTGTTGGAAATCCAAATATGAGACTTCCTGACATTAAGGCTGTAGCAAAAATTGCTAATGAGGCTGGTGTTGCACTTATTGTTGACAACACTATTACACCTTTGAGTGTCTCTCCTTTAGCTCTTGGAGCAGACATTGTTGTCTACTCCACAACAAAGATTATTTCTGGAAATGCCTCTGCTCTTGGTGGTTGTGCTGTTTTTCGTGCTATTGAAGAGGGTGAAGATAAATTTAAATCTTCACGTTACCCATTTTTAGAGAAGTTTATTCAAAAAATGGGAAAAATGGCACTTGTACCAAATGCAAAGAAGCGAGTGATGCGTGACTTTGGAATGAGTGCAAATGCTTCAGCAAGTTACCAAACACTTTTAGGACTAGAGACACTTCCTCTGCGTTTATCTCGAATTGTTGAGAGTGTTGAGCTTGTAGCAAAGGCTCTGAGTGAGAAGGGACTTAACATTAACCATCCCTCTCTTCCTACCCACCCTCACCATGAACGTTACAAGTGTGACTTCTCAAATGGTTGTGGGACTCTCTTAACAATTGACATGGGTTCAAAAGAGAGAGCATACAGCTTTTTAAACAAAACAAAAATAGCGACTATTACAGCAAATATTGGAGACAGTAGAACCTTGGCACTTCACATGGCATCGACTATTTACAGTGACTTTGATGCACAAACGCGAAAGTTTTTAGGTATTACCGATGGACTTATTCGTGTATCTATAGGATTAGAGAATCCTCAAGACATTATAAATGACTTTTTAAATGCAGCAGAGTAGGTAGCATGGCAACACATATTGAATATGAACTTTTAGAAGAGACGAAATTAACTTTTCCAAAAAAGTATAAGGTCTATTTACTCAATGATGACTATACATCTATGGATTTTGTGGTAGATATTTTAATAAGTATTTTTCACAGAACATACGAAGACGCTGAGAAAATTATGCTAGAAATTCATAAAAAAGATAGAGGCCTTTGTGGTGTTTATGTTCATGAAATTGCAGAGACGAAAGTCATGCAAGTACGTAAAAAAGCAAAAGAGAGCGGTTTTCCACTCAAAGCCACAATGGAAGAGGAGTAGAGAATGATTAGTTCATCACTTAACGACATTTTTCAAAAATCTATTTCATTTGCAAAGCAGTTACACCATGAGTACTTGACAATAGAGCATGTTTTTTACCTTCTTTTAAGCTCTTCAGAGGGTGCAAACATTATCTCTGTTTGTGGGGGTGATGTTGCTAAAATGAAAGAGGAACTAGCCCTCTACATTAAGACAAACATAGAGGCACTTCCTGAGAACGTAGAGCAAGAGCCTTATGAGAGTGTAGCACTCTCAAGACTCATTGACAATATGATACGTCACATTCAGTCAGCACAGCAGACAAACGCAGATGTTGGTGACCTCATTGCAGCACTCTATGAGGAGGAGAACACTTTTTCCTGTATGCTTTTAAACCAGTATAATATCTCCCGTTTAGATATTTTAGAGTTTATTTCGCATAGTGACAAAGAGGAGCTACAAAAAGAGGCAGGAGCAGACACCTACCTTCAAAAGTACTCTATTAACCTCTTAGAAAAAGCATTAGAGGGAAAAATTGACCCAGTGATTGGAAGAGAAAAAGAGGTGAACCGTGTTATTCAGATTTTATGTCGTCGTAAAAAGAATAACCCAATTTTAGTAGGTGAACCTGGTGTAGGAAAGACAGCTATTGCTGAAGGACTTGCCCTAAAAATAGCAGCAAAAAAAGTACCTGAAATTATTGCAAATGCGAAACTTTATGCACTTGATTTGAGTGCTCTACTTGCAGGAACAAAGTATAGAGGTGATTTTGAGAAGCGACTCAAAGGTGTCATGGATGAGTTAAAAGCCGAACCAAATGCCATTCTCTTTATAGATGAAATTCATACACTCATTGGTGCAGGAAGTACAAGTGGTACTATGGATGCTGCAAACCAGCTCAAACCTGCACTCGCTTCTGGTGAGTTAAAGTGTATGGGTGCGACTACCTTTGCTGAGTATAGAAATGGCTTTGAAAAAGACAAGGCACTCAGTCGTCGTTTCTCTAAGATTGACATAGATGAGCCTTCTCAAAAGACAAGTTACCTTATTTTAAAAGGTCTTCAAAAAAAGTACGAAAAGCATCATAAAATTGAGTACACAAATAAGGCTCTTAAAAAGGCTATTGAGCTCTCTAGTCGCTATATGACCGACAGATTTTTACCAGATAAGGCGATTGACCTTATTGATGAGACGGCTGCCTCTTTTCATTTAAGAAAAAAACCTGCAAAAAAAATACGTGCAGCAGATATCTCTTGTACCCTTGCACATATTGTAGGGATTTCAGACAAGCATCTTAAAGAGGATGAAATTCTCTCTTTAGCAGACTTAGAGGAGAACTTACAAGCAAGAGTTATAGGACAAGAGAGTGCGGTAGAGAGAG
>Ga0256843_1000982_pt1 | contig 23326 bp, 22 predicted proteins | sample AlvinellametaG_FD_191572 | JGI IMG/M metagenome (GOLD analysis project Ga0256843, IMG submission 191572) | Pompeii worm associated microbial communities from hydrothermal vent at the East Pacific Rise, Pacific Ocean - Alvinella | ecosystem: Host-associated > Annelida > Integument > Unclassified ... | reverse complement strand
ATCATCAAAAAAAATAAGTTAGGGATTTGAAATAAAAAAAGTGGTACCAGCGGGGGGACTTGAACCCCCACAGCCGAAGCCAACGGATTTTGAATCCGCTATGTAGGTACTATTTTTTGGGACTTGAAATCCTACTGTGCAATAACTGTGTAATAACTTCATTAAATAGAACTTAATTACAATTTCTGCATTATAAAAATTTTAGCGTATTGTATCTTAAAATTGTTAAGTTTAGAAGAGTAGATTTATAAAAAAAACTGAAAGTAGAGTAGTGGTACCGTCGGGCGGACTTGAACCGCCACGCCATTGCTGGCGGGAGATTTTGAATCTCCTATGTCTACCATTCCATCACGACGGCTAACTCATGCGATGGAATTATAGCAAATTTCATTAAATAGCAACTTAAATTTTTAAATTTATGAATCGAGGAATTTATGAAAGAGTTTTTCTTGGTGTTTTGCTCTTTCTTTCAACTCTTCAACACCTAAAATCTCTTCTGTAATATAATAGTCTTCTGTTACTGAGGATCCTTTTGAATGACCAACAACTTCTTGAATTTTTTCGAGATCTTCACCAGAAAAACTCATTATTGAAATATATGAACGACGAGTTGCATATAGTGTCTTATATTTTACATTTATTCTGCGTAATAAAGGCTTCAAATGGTAGTTAATTATAGATGAACTTTGAACAAAGTGATTATTGTCTTTATTAACAAAAAGCCATTCATTATGAGGCCGTACTTCATAAAAACTTTTCAATAATAAAACAGTTTTTGGAAACAATGGAATTTTTCTAAAATGATTTTTATTTCCACTTTTTTTGTTTTTATTGTTATATTCGACAATAATATTATCAACACTTAACGATCTTTTTAGTGTTACAATTCCATTTTCTAAATCAAAATCTTCCCATTTGAGTACCATGATTTCACCTGGTCTGAAACCATATTTGAAACTCAGATCTAAATAAACTTTCAACCAACCTGTTGCTTCTTTCAAAATTTTGGCAACTTCTTTAATATTATATGCTTCTGTGTCTACATTTTTTACATCAAAACTTATTCTACGAACTGTTTCTGTTTCAAAAATATTACGATCTAAAATTTGGAGATCATGATAAGCATATCTAAATACAGAGGCTAATAAGTTTTTATTAAATTTAGCTCTACTATCTGATAAATTTTCTTTCAAATAAAGAATCCAATCAACTATATTGTTTACAGTAATATCAGTTATGAAAAGATTCTGAAAATATGGAAAAGTATGTTTATAAAGGCTTTGTAACTTATCTTTATAGTGTTTTTCTGATATTTTATTTGTTTTAAATTGCATTTCGATAGTTTCTAATGCAATTTCTTTCAAAGTATAATTTCTATAATTTGTGTTTGTTGCAATCCCTAAAAGTTCAGAAAGAACTTTTAGTGGATCAGCTTTTTTCATCCATACTTTTGTTGCATTAGTGACTTTTTTACCAGTTGATTTACGGTAAAATTTTCCATGAATTGTTCCATGAACATATATTTTATTATTTCTAATTTTGAAAACACCATCACCTTTTGACATGAGATGTCCCTTAGTTTTTAGTCACAATTAAAAAAGGATTGTTAAAATGTTCTAGTTCTTCTTTTGAAGGTAAATTCATCCATGTACGAACAATCTTCCGTTCATTATTAATTTGTTCTGAATATGGTATATGAGTGGGAACTTCTTCAAATATAAATGATAGAAGAATATCTATATCACCAAGTGTGATTCTTTCATTTTTTTTGATTTTAGTAATAATATTATTTATTTTTTTTACTGCATAATGATCATTAGCAGCTTGAAAGTCTAATATCCATGTTTTTAAAATTCTTTTTATTTTGTTGTTAGAAGCTTTTTTCATAATATCTCCTTTATGCTGCAAGTTGTATTTTATTATTATATTTACTTAAAATAGACATTGCTGTTTGTCTATCAACAAATACTTTTCCGCCTTCTCGCCAAAAGTTTTTATCTGGTTCAAAATTATTCACTAAATACTGATGTATTGTTTGTCTGCTTTTCCCTGTATTTTCTGATAAAAAACTTACAGAAAATTTAGCTGGAATAAGCATGTTTATCATTATTGCTAACTTGGTTAAGTTCTCCTTGATTTCTATGATTTCATTGGACATTTTATATTTCTCCTTTGCCACTCTGGCTGTCCTGTCGAAGTCTTTATTTAATGACGCACTCCCGTTCGTCATAGGAAGTCTTTATTTAACGACGCTCTCCCCTCGTCGTAATACATCAATATTTAATTAACAAGCGATATAATATTTTTTCATTAAATATTGATCTGTATTTGGTTCAAGGCTTTTTACATTTTGAGAAAAAAGAAGTGTGTTTACACAAATTTTTCTTGATGCGCAAAACTCAATAACTTCTTTATAAAGAACTTTGGATCTTGCTTTTGCTAAGGCAAGTAAATTTGGCTCAATATTTAATGCATATGCAACATCTTTATCAAGCACAGTTTTTTTATTTTTTTGAGTTTTAAGCTCGATGCTAATGATATCTTTGATATCTTCTACAATCTCTTTCATGGTCTTCATTTTTTTCTCCTTTTGTAGATGTAAGTAGCATTATACCATATTGTGTTAAAAAAAGCAAGTGTAGTAAATATTCTATTTCTTTTTTAAATTCGTATATTTAAGTATTTATATATAATATATTACAATAAATTATTTTGTATTGATGTATTAAATATGTTTTATGATATAGAGAATTGATAATATGAAAGAGCTAAGAGAGGAATAGTATAATCAAGGAGGGTATTTTTTATTATTAAGATGAAAACTAGGAGAAAAATGTCTTCAAAGTTCTTAACTCTTTCATATCCACCATTTTAGTAGTTTTTGGTACTTTATGTTGTTTTGATTTCAGAATGAAATTACCATTTATCATCTTTTTCTACTTCTTCTTCAATCATGGAAAAAATTAGCTCTTCATCTTCTTCATTAGAATGATCGAATACTTTAAGATCTTTTATCTCTTTTGTGACACTATGCTGCTTGTAAAATGAATTGAAAAATACATTATAGCGTTCATCTTTTTCTGCTTCTAACAAAAGTGATTCAAGTAATATATGTTTATTTTTTTCTGCATCAATATATATGTCAAATGGAGAATTTAGAGCAGATTTTTTCTCGTTAAATCTTTTTGAATGAAAGAGTACTTGATATTTCTCATTTTTATAACTATCAATGAGAAGAGATTCAATAAGTGCAACTCTTCCTGAATTTGCTTTCTTATAAACTTTATAAGCTTTTTCATCAACCAAAAACTTAGCTAACCCTTTAATCCCAGCTCCCGCTGAGATTTTTACTCTAATTGCTTTTTTCATGATAAGCTCCCACCTGCAATCACGAAGTAACCTCGTGTATTCGCATACTCTGGATGTGATGCATAGATTACATTTTTAGGCATATTGTTTGAGTTCTTAACCAAATGAGCTAAACCACCAGCAATCACAATTTTATTTACAGAATTTAGGTATTTAGCCATCTTACCTTTTATTGTAGTTCTAAACTCTAATGCATAGTTATCTACTGCTTCTTGTACAATTTTAGTAATATCTATTTTATCTCCGAATGACATAACATAACCTCTTTTCATAGCTTCATTGATTTCAGCCATACTGTACTCATAATCAGTTACTTTCATAACTTCTCTTTGAACTTCTTCAACGATTCTTGACACACCAAGTTTTGTTGCATAAGCACCATCTGGGTTTATTTTTCCACGATTAAAATGGATTGCATCCAGTGTTAGATAACCACCATCAATTACTAAAACATTATCATTTTCAACTTTTTCATCATAGATCACTCCTTGCCCCTGGAACGATACTAATACTTTTTTAAATCTAAATCTTTCACCATTTACTATGAAACTTTTCAAATTCTCTTGAAGTGTTTTTTTGTATTTATAGTTTAAAACAGAAATTCCAGTAGAAACAATATCGAAATCATTTATACCTGTTAGCTTGATTGCATGAGTCAAAAACAATGGAGCATATTTCATTAACATACTTGGATCTCTTAAATCGATTGCATTCATTATGGCATCTTCACCAACCAAATACTGTTTACCTTCAAAATTATATGCAGCTTTACTTTCATCGAGACCATATATATTTTCTTTATGAAATGCGATAGCAGTAGGGAACTTAAACTCCTTAATTCTCTTTTCTTTATAAACAACTTTACAGTGACCATAACCAATATCTATTGCAATAATTCTCATATTAAGTCCTTTGTATTTAATCTTATTATTTAATATATCAATACATTAATATAATTATGTCATAAATATAGAGATTTTTGCAGTTTTAATTGAAAATTACATCTAATGTATTTTATTGAATATATAATGATCTAAAATAGATATCAAATGTTTATAACATGTATTATGCTGTTTTAAAGCTGTACTGTAAAATATATAGATTAAAACTTTATGCATTCTAAAAATATTATATGTACTAAAATAAACACAAGTAAGTATTATTATAGATATGTATATGATTATTTATTTTATTAAGACAATATTTGCAAAATATTTATTGCTGATATAAGAAATTTATCAACATTTTTATATTGTCAAGCAGAAGATGAAATAAATGATAGAAAGGAATAATCGTTTTGTTAAAATTAATATCTTTTGGATCTTATTTTTTAGTCTTAAATTTTTTGACTATATTAGATAATATTTTAATATAACTCTTTTAAGAAGCCATATTTTTTCAGAATATGATATTCAATTAAGGGTATATATTTTACAAGGAGAATAATACGAATATGAAAGAAAAAAGATTATATTATCGTAAATTATTAAGAGTTAAATTGATAAGGTTTATACATGAGAATCAATAATTATCGTCTTATTTCTAATGATATTTTAATGTACAAGAAGTATACATTTTAACAATATATAAGTAGTCAACTTTTTCAATATTTTATTTTTTTAAGAAAAATATTAAAATTATTTAATAATATTGACTTATTAAATATAAAATTATATAATTACAAAGGATATAAAAATTCTTAGATAAATAATTTTACTATCGTTTGGGTAGTTGCTACTAAGTAGCACAAATAAAAAAAAGGAAGATTAAATGGAAAACTTGACTTACAGAAAAGAAGATGAAATTATTTTAATAAAGGTGCCTTTTGAATTAAAAGATTTGTTTAGATCAAATTTTAAAACAGCAAAATGGAATGGTTTTCATAAATGTTGGGTTGTCAAAAATAATACAAGAAATGAAAATAAATTAAAAATTTGGCTTGAAGAAGTTAAAGAAGTTAATAAAAAACTTGAAGAACAAAAGGAACTTGAAGATACAGAAGCTCTTGAAGGCAAAAAATTAGAAGAATTAAAAAAAGAAGTACAAAAATTTTTAGATCAAATTAAAGAAAAACAAAAGTCTATTAGTGAAATCAATGATATTTTAAAAGAGCAAAAAGAAGTTGAAAAACTACTTGATGAAAAAAGAAAAGAATTACAAGTTTTATCTGATGATGAATATAAAAGAAAAAAAGACTTAGAAGAAAAACTTCATAAAAATGAAGAAGATCTTAAAGAGATTATGGATGTTGATAAAGTTCTTGAAACAATTAAAAAAATGAGAGATATTCAAAATGGAAATGACTCTGAAATAAAAGGACTGTCGCATAGTAAAACAAGAAGAGTGTGGGAAGAAAAAAAATCATATATAGACTCTATCAGCGAAAAATTAGAAGAAATAGGCTTGGAAAGTATTGGAATTGATAGAGTAGTATACTCAAATTATAACAGACCTGATCGTGATGATTATTACAATGTTACAAGAGAAGATATATTAAATATTGTACAATGTAAAGAATAAATTAGCTTTAAAGAGAGGGAGAAGGGGATAGCTCCTTTCCCTTATTTATAGACTATAAATATTTATTGTATAAAAAGTTACCACCTATTATAAATAGACCATTTAAAACTTTATTTCAGCAATTTCTTCCATATAGTTTGTTTTGTTTTTCAATATTCTATAAAATTTATCTTTTTCATTTTGGCTTAAAATATAAACTTTTTGATTAAAGAAAAAAGTTTTTATATTTGTAAGTATTTCTTTTTTTTCAAAATTAAAAGAATCACCCTTGTTGTACTTTTTAAAAATTATAATAGCATGTTCGTATGCTTCACTTTTTAATCTATTTTGTATTTTATGTTTATGAAAATGTAAAATATTAAAACTAATAGCCATTATGATTAAATCATGATCAACATTTTCCAGCTCTTTTTCAATTTGTTCATTTGTTTTTTTGGTGTTTGTATTAAGTTCGTAATAAAAAAAATATAGATAATGCATATAGCTGTTGAAATAGTGTTCTACATATTTAGTTTTTTCCATAATCTTATTTTATACTATTTTTTATGTTACTTTTAAAAAAATTTCAAACTCTTTGAAATATCAATATTGTTGTATTAAAAATTATTTGAAGCGTAAGTAAACTTGGCTGTCTCCACAACAGGAAAATTGTTAAACAAGACAACCATTTTTGTTTAAGATGATAATCTAGGAGGAAATCAAAAACAAAATATAAAATCTAAGTATTAAGTTTTAGTTGAAAAAATGACATATAATTAACTTTTACTTCATTCGGACTCCTTTTCTTGGTTTAAATTCAATCAAAAATGAAAGAATTTCTATACTTTATTATAAATATTCATAAAAATAAAAAAAAATACATAAATTTTTAATATATCAATATTCTTATGATATTATTACATTATGGAAACTAAAAACATAACAACTAAATTCAAAAAATTTACACCAACTCCTTGTTTTTCATCAGATCCATGCTATCAATGGTTTGAAAAATTTGAAGAGCGGAAGAAAAAAGTTAAAGAAGTAGTAAATCGTCCTATAAATATGAAAGATAGTGAATTTGCATTTGTAAAGGAGTTTTTAGAACTCAATAATCTTTCACTATTTAAAATGTCTATATTGCTTGCATATCGTGATGGTGCATTAAGCGATCAAGTACTTACAGCTTTTAATAAGTCTTATAAACGTGCAAAACTGGATTATTTAAATAAAAAAGAGTTTGATTTTTCTTATAAAAGAAAATATGCGGACAAAGACTTTGAAGAGCTGTTTAAAAATGAAAAAACAAAGAATCGCTGGATAAATATGTATTATGTGTTTGATGAGTTGATTAAAGAGCATTATATTAAAAAAGGTTTTGCTTCTTTTACTCACTACATGAAAGCATTGATGTATGATTTAGGTATTTATCCTGAAAATGCATATCAAGCAATTTTGCCTTATATAAAAACTACACTAATTATTGATCCTGATGAAAAAATCTTAGAAAGACGACGAAAGCAGAGAGAAAAAAGAGGGAATCGAAAGCGTGGGAAAATTGGTAATGATGATGATAAATATTTAAAACGTATGACATTTAATCCCTATAAAAATGAGTATGAACATATAGTCAAACCATTTTTGGACTTTTTAGAAGAGCATGGTCTTAGTTTTAAAAAACTGGTTATCTATGAGCTTTGGCAAAATGGTTTGATAAAGTTAAAGGGCTCAGGGCTTACAAAAGAAGATATTAAAAAAATTGAGAATTTGCCGGCTTATGATCATGGTCGTCCTTTTCCATATGAACAATATCAACGGTTTAATCAAGAAGAAAGATTTAAAGTCAAGAATATTGTATTTTTCATCAATAAAATCTTTGAAGATGACCTAAAACCACTGAATGGAAGTTTTGGTACCTGGGTGCGAGAGTTTATTTTAAATAAATATGGTGTATATCCTAAATTTAGTGAAAATGAAGATGTATACAAAATTTATAAGAATGAAAATAAACTACGGATATTAAAAGAAAAATTAGAAGAAGATAACTAAATAGTTTTTTATGGATAAAAAATTTGTATTATTTTTGTGAAATGGAGTATTGTTAAGAAGAAGATGAAGAGGAGAAAATAATGAAACTTTTTCATTATGCAAAACTTTCATTATATTTTAGTTTTTGTATATCTATACTATGCTCTTTTTCCTCTTCATTTTTTAGCAGCTGCATTATTTTTTGAGCTTTTTGTTTTGCTTCTAAGTCGTTTAGGTAATTTGCAATTTTTTGTGGGACTTGGAAGTAAAAGAGGGTTTGGACGATGATGAAAGCGACAGCTATCGCTTTGGCGGTAAAACACACATGTTCATCGATCCAAGCTTTGTTTATCTGTATTTTCATAACTCAATTCCGACAATTAAATCAAGTAACTGAAAAAACTTGGCATATGGCTGCGTAGGCTGGATGCATGCATGTTCTTGTTCTTGATTTGTCCAAGTCTGAAAAAGTTCCCGTATTTTCATAGTCTTGAATGTTTCGTAATCGTTTTCGTTAACACAAATCGTGAACTCTTCTTTTGCTTGGATCAAGCTCAATGAGAATGGAATAATGGAGTTTATGAGCTTTGCAAGTTCAGAGTTTGAGTAATTGTAATATATAGTTTCGACAAATTCGCTTGGCATGTTTGAAATGTTGTATATTAGCTCTTCGGGAGTGTAATATCTTAAAATCTCATCTATATCGGTTTCATCATGAACGAACGGTGGTAGCACGAGCTGTTTTCGGTGGTCTATGGGTTTTGATGAGATGATAATATCATAACAAGTTTGGGAAGGATCGTCGAAAACTTGGGGGATTTCATCGGAATGATCGAAAAGATCTTCTATTGTTTTTTCTTTTATTTCATTTTTTGAAATTGTTTTTACTGCGTACATATTAGGTCCTTTTTATTTATATTATATAAATAATTTTGGGAGTTGGTGGGATTTATTTCAGGATGAAATGAAGGGATGGGGGTTCCCCCAGGGGGGAAGGTTATTTGCAGGTAGATTTTTTTGGTGGGTTTTGGATGAGTTTTGCGAAATGAAACCAAGCTGGGAGCATCAGTGCATAGGGTTGTTTAGTTTTTTTGTTGAAAAGTTGCAGGATTTGGTTTACTGTTTTATCCTGGTGCTTTTTGTATAAATCTTGATTAATGTATATGGTGTGTATTTGGTGTGGCTGGGGGTTGGTGGTTATGAAGGTGATTAATGCTTTTAAAATGATGTGTCGCTGTCGCTTGTTTGTCATTAAAAATATTTGAGTTAGTGTTATTTTATCTTTTTCTAAAATCTTTTTGTACATGTCATCTAATTTTTGCAGCTTTAAAACACGGCGGCACAAATTTAATAAAGACTCATGCTTTTTAAGATCAATTTTTTCGATTTTTGAAATTGGAACTATTTGTTCCACGTCGCTGAATTTTTCATCAACAACTACATCAACATTTCTACCAAGATCAAGTTTGATTTGTTTTTGCAGCTCTTTTAATTTTTTATCCATATCTTTTTCATTTTTTATTTTTATTTTGTAGTACATTGCATCTCCTTTTTTGCAGCTTCTATCTCGTTTTTGTATGTTTCCATTAAATTTTTTGGGTCAAAAATTAAGAGCTCATCAAATCTTTTAATGGCATCTTTTATGTCTTTTTTTTCTGCTTTGCCTAAAAAAAACTTGGTAGCGATACTCTGATAAAGATTGAAAAACTTTTCGGTGTCTCTCTTTACCTTTACTTTTTCAATCATATTCGTCGCACTTTTTTCAAAATAACGAGCATTATCCTCTGCATCAGGGTAGCGGCAACAGGTTACATATGCTTTGTATGCAGCATCGAAAGCATTTTTGAGTAAAGAGTTGTCAAGATCAAAAGTCATATTAATGAGACTATATATGTACCAAGTAACTAATTCTCGGCGATCTATATTTTCGAATGCTTGTTTCAAATCGCTATATATACCGAAATCAATTTTGTCATCTTCCGACAAGTGGTAACGCTTATAAAAAAACATAGTTGCTAAAAAAATGCGGGTATAAGTTAGCATTTCTATAAACTTTTTATCAAGCTCTTGCTTGTATATTTGTTTGCTCTTTTTTTTTGCAAGTTTTATAAATTCTTCTTCTCTCATATTCCTCCTTTTTTATTTTAATTGTATTTGAATTTTTGGCTTTGGAACGGATCGATGTCAATATGAAATTGATGCCCCAATAAGGGCTACAAAATAAGGAGAAGATTAAATATGTTTATGATCTTCTTTCATTGAGTATATCTTGAATAAGTTTGGTATCTTCATGTTTTTTGCCATCTATGAGTGTAAAGTATTCAATTAAAGTTTGTAATTCCGTAAAGTTGACAAGTCTATATAGCTCTTGTCCATCGTTTGTTGTTGCATTCCTATATACAAATTTGTATAAAGAAAACTTATCTGCTGGTTCAATTCGTGCTATTTTTTCATGGAATATTATGGAGTGTTTAAGTTTTTTATAGAGAAAATTAATGTTTTCATTTTGAATGTTATTTCGGACATATGAAAGGATTGTATCTTCTTTTTCATCAAAGTGAATATCTTTAAATTTTTTGTAAAATTTCTTTTTAGCAGCATTTGTCATACTAAACTCAATAGCTATTACTTTCCTATTTTTACGATGTAAACTATATGTAAATTCTAGGTCAAACTTTTTGCATTCGGATTGAACTTTTTTTAGTACAAAATAATTAAAGTTTTTAAAATCTAAATATTGATTTTCTTTGATATTAAAAACTTTTCTTAGTGTTTCAAGTTTGACAATAATATTGTTGTTAGTTTTGTTCGAAGAAAATTTTGTATATGAAGATAAAAATTCAAAAAGTTTGGGTGTGTATTTATTTTTAGTATTTTGTGTAATAGACATTAAAACATTTACATATTGAGATTTTGCTAATTGGTGATCTTTCTCTTTTTCCACAAAATACTTTAAAAAATCTGGTGCTATATGAAAAATAACAACCTTTTTTTGTTCGTTAAAAATAATTTTGGAAAAAATAGTCATTATTTCTATTTTTTTATATTTATTGTGCGTATGTAGCACATTTAGTATTAATGTTTTTTGTGCAAGACTTTGAAGCAGTATTATTATATCTTCATTATTTAGCTTGGTAGTTTTACTGCCTAAGAATTTACGAATCATGGATAGTTTCAATTTTATTGAATTGGAAAAACTTAACTTTAAGGCTTTTTGTATCAGAAATAAAGTTAAATTGAAGATGCTTTGTTCTGTGAGAGACTCAAAATTTTGTAATGAAGCTTGAACGAAACTTATATCTTTTCGTACGATTCTTTCCATGTATAATCCTTCTTAAATTACTAAATGAAAAAACACATCAATAGACATTTGGTCTATAAAATTAGTAATGTATTTTTTCTCCGTAAGTTAAGAAGGAAACAGGAAGTTTCGTTCTTATGGTGCAATTATAGCATAAAAACCGTTTTCTTTTATGATGTTTTAATGTTAATTATTATATAGGTAACTTAAAATAGAGTATATTTTTATACTTTTTATGACCTTTTAAAAGAGAATTCCCAAAAATAGGGGGTTTTGTTTTTATACTTTTTATGACCTTTTAAATGTTGAAATCTTTTGAAAAACCCTAAAATACGGTATTTTTAGATTTTATTTTTACTTCATAATAAAGATCTATACTATGTTGTTTCTGTTAAATCATATTTTATGAGAAGAAACGACCTGGTTCCCCAAGTTGAATTTTTAAATGAAACTGTTTTTAAAAGCACACCTTTGAATGGGTTTACTTATTATCCAAGAATCTAAATAAAAGGTGTGCTTTTTTATTTCAACATATTTGCAATGGTATGACATGGCTGCAAAAGATGAATGATTTAGATTGAATATTAAGGATGATACAGGTAATAAAAGCTTTACCACACTTTTTGCAGCAAAAATTTCATTATGAAATCAAAATGCTTTTCCAACTTTATATCAGTATATAATTAAAATAAAACAAAAGAAAGGAATAACTATGGCGAATTTGTCTTTTTTAGCTGGACTTCTTTGGGGAATGCATGATTTAAAAAAAGAAGAAGAAGAAGCATATGAGTTACAGAATGTAGATATAGATGCATTAATTGACTACACAGCACAAGCAAAAATGGTGCAAACACCAGAAAAGTATATTACACAAGAAGAAAAAGGAAAAATTATAGATGATCTCAAAAAATCTGGGGTTGATAGTCTGGCTGTGGAAACAATTGAGAGTATGATTGATGCAGTATTGATGAAAAGATTTGCTATTATGTATCTCGTTAATGCTCTAATGAAAGAAAATAAATGTAAAAATTAGAAGCATGTAGTATGATTCATACAAAATCCCTTTATATAACAAAAATTAAAACTGATATTAATCTAAAAAGGGTAAAATAGTAATATAAAAAAAAGTTAAGGAATAGCTATTTAATGTCAGGTTATCTTTTATCATACACATCAGCTTCTTTGTTGCCACATGAATCTGAAATAGTTGCAAAGTTGTATATAGAACTACATGATTGGGATAGCGTTAGGCGTCAAGTAGTGGATGATAATATTTTACAAAAAGGTACGCTCTCAACAAGAAAAAGAGAGTTCGTAGAAATTAAAAAAAGATTACAAACTTTAACTTCCGATCAACTCAACTTCTATGAAACAGCTACAAGTAGTGATAGTAGGTACTTGACTATGCTTAGCTGCTTGAAGCTTTATAAGTTTATATATGATTTTTTGTCTCAAACAGTAAGAGATAAGTTATTACTCTTTGACTATACAATCTTCAATAGCGATTATGAATCTTTTTTTGATAGCAAAAGAGTAGCATATGAAAATCTAAATACTATCTCAGAATCAACTCAAAAGAAGTTAAAACAGGTCCTCTTTAAGATTCTTGAACAAGCTGATTTTATCGATAGTATTAAAAATAAAAATATTCAAAAGCCATACCTCTCAGAAAAGCTTATAGAGCTTATTGTACAAGATGATCCAAAATATTTAAGAGGTTTCTTGTATAGTGATGGTGAAATTGATGGATTTATAAAGAGGTTTAGATGAAAAAAGAACGATTAGATGAAAAATTTCAAAAGCTTTTCAATAATCTCACACAAGAGAGTTTTCTCTCTATGGAAGCTCTTGGTGGAGAGATTCCTTTTTATATCGTCCCTTATAACCCTGAGCAAGAAAATGAAGTACTACAAAAAATAAAACAACTACAAAGCAGACTTGCCCATGAAGGGATCAGTGTATTGGAGATCAATCTTTATGAACTTTCATTGCAAATGTTAAGTCAGAGAAATGTTTTAGAAAAAATTATTGCAAAAGAGCGTGAACTAAGTAAATCTAAGTTATTTAAAACCTTGCAAAGTGTTTTAGATAGTGAAACAAAGCTTGTCCCCGAAATTAGAAAGATTGTTCAAGAAAATCCATCGAAGATAATTTTTTTAACAGGAATAGCAAATGTCTATCCATACATCCGATCTCATACTGTTTTAAATAATCTACAAAACAGTATCAAAGATAGACCAACTGTTATGTTCTTCCCGGGAACTTACGACAAGGAACTTTCTTTGTTTGGAAGATTAAAAGATGACAATTACTATCGAGCATTTAATCTTGATACACTTAACTTATAAGGATGAGTCTAAATGATTGGAAAGTTATTTAAAAAAGATATAAATAGAAATATTGAAGGGGTTATCAAAGCCGACAACCTTACAGATGAAGCAATTTTTCAAGAAGTTGATGAATATGTCATTACCAATGACTTAAATAAAAAGCTGGATGATTTTTTTGCAGAGTATAGTTTGAGTATAGGTAAACCAACACAGAACATAGGTGTTTGGATCTCAGGTCATTTTGGTTCAGGTAAGTCCCACCTTTTAAAAATTTTATCCTACATTCTTACAAATGAGCGAAAACACTCAGACCTTATAGGGGAACTTTTTTTAGAAAAGATAGATCAAGATGATTTTGAACTCAAAAGTAATATAGAAAAAGCATTGAAATCACCTTCTGAGACCATTCTTTTCAACATAGATCAAAAGTCAGATATTGGCAACAAAGCACAAGATGATGCGATTTTAAGTGTTTTTATGAAGGTTTTTAATGAGCTGAGAGGCTACTACCCAAAATTTGGTTATATTGCACAGTTTGAGAGAGATCTTGACAAAAGAGGCAAATTTGAAGCTTTTAAAGAGAAGTTTAAAGAGTTAAGTGGTGAGAGCTGGGAGATTGGAAGAGAGACTATATTCTTAGAAAGTGACAACTTAGCCAAGGCTCTGTCATTTGTTGATGATATTAGCGAAGAGAGTGCAAGAGAACTCATCGATAAATACGAAAACAACTACTCTTTAAGTATCGAAGAGTTTGCCAATGAAGTAAAAGAATATATACAAGGCAAAGATAAAGACTTTCGTCTTGTGTTTTGTGTGGATGAAGTGGGACAGTATATAGGTGACAATACAAAACTTATGTTAAACCTACAAACAATCGTTGAAACTCTTGCAACTGTTTGTCAAGGACAAGCTTGGGTCATTGTGACTTCACAAGCAACAGTTGGAGATTTGGTCAATGCTTCTGCGCAGATGCAAAATGATTTCTCTAAGATTATGGGACGCTTTAAAGTCAAACTTAACCTAACAAGTGAAAATGCCAATGAGGTGATCCAAAAAAGGCTTCTTGAAAAAACACCAAGTGCAAAAGAAGACTTAGAAGCGATATATTCAAAAATTCAAAACTCTCTCTCTTCAATTATCCATTTTACAGATAGGAGTCGTCAGTATAGAACTTATACAAATGCAGAGCATTTTGCTCTTGTGTATCCATTTGTGCCATATCAAATGGATTTGTTCCAGTCATGTATATCTGGACTTTCGCAGCACAATGTCTTTCAGGGAAGACACCAAAGTAGAGGTGAGAGAAGCATGCTTGATGTTGTGCAAAACATTGCAAAACAACTTGCAAACAAAGAGATAGGTACCCTTGCTACTTTTGATCTCTTTTTTGATGGACTTACATCAACAATCCGTGGTGATGTACAAACCCAGATACAACAAGCATCAAGAATTTTAGAGCCTTTTGATACAAAAGTACTCAAAACACTCTTTATGGTCAAATATGTTAAAGAGTTTAGCTCGAATGTAGATAACATCACAACGCTTTTGGTAGATCATATTCTCAAAGTAGATATAAAAGATCTTAAAAAAAGAGTTGAAGCTGCACTAAATAACCTTGTAAACCAAACATACATACAAAAAGTTGGAGAGGTGTATGAGTTTCTAACAGATGTTGAAAAAGATATAGAAGAGGAGATCAAATCTGTTGAGATAGAAACCTCTGAGATGATTTCAGAACTTTCAAATTGGATCTATGATGATATTATCAAAATTAACAAAGTCCGTTTTGCTCTTAATAAACAAAACTATCCATTTACAAGAAAACTTGATGATGTCATTGTTAAAGGAAGAGAAGAAGAACTCTCTTTAAATATCATCTCCCCATTAAATTCACAAGAGTATGATGAAAGTAGATTAATCCATAAGTCAATTGCCGATAACGGTATTATAATGGCATTACCTGGCTCTTATGAGTTTTTGCAAGATCTTGAACTCTATGTAAAGACAAAAAAGTTTATACCACAAAAACAGGGTGGAAATATTTCTGAGAATGAAAAGAATCTTCTTTTTAATAAAGCAAGTGATAACAATAAAAGAAGAGAAAAACTACAAAATGACCTCAAAGAGCTTCTCTTAGATGCAAAATTTTATATGGATGGAAGAGCTCTTAGTTTACCTTCTCGTGATATTAAAACTCGCATTGAAAATGCTTTTGAAGAGTTGATCACTACGACATACACTTATGTGTCATTACTTGATAGAGTTTTTGAAGAAAACGATATTAGGCTTATATTGGAGCAGAGTGATGATCTTTTAACCGGTAGTGACGATGCAGATACACCGGCTGAAAAAGAGATATATACATATATCCAAAGGCAAAAGCAGTCTCATAAAACTACGACTATCAGTAATGTTTTAGAAAAGTTTAAAACAAAACCGTATGGATGGTACCAAAATGGAATTTTAGCACTTATTGCCTCTATGTATATGAAGCAACGAATCGATTTGAAGCAAAATGCAACTGCTTTAACAAAACAAGAAGTTCTTTTAGCACTTACCAATAACAGAGAATTCCATACTATTATAGTGCCAAAAGAGAAGATAGATGAGGGGGATTTTGCTAAAACAAAAGAGATTTTAAGTGAGCTTTATCCTCATGCCTCTTTTTCATCAAGTTCAACGAGAGATATTTATGAGCTTGGCATAGCGCAAACAAAAGAACTTATACAAAAGTGTCAAAACTTTCAAAATCTACAATACCCTTTCAATGATGCATTCGAGAAGATCATACAAACCCTCACACCTTTACAACAACTTTCATCAGATACTTTCTTTACCGAAGTTGTTAAAATGGAAGATGATCTACTTGATTTAAAAGAGGATTATATTGATCCTATTTTAGAGTTTATGAATGGAGAAAAACGCAAGATTTATGATGAAGTTATTCGATATGTGCAACAAAATCAGAACAACCTCCGCTATATACAAGCCGATGAGAAGGAAATACTTCAAAATCTTTCTTCCATTAAACGACCATACCTTGGTAAGCATATAGTCGAAGCAAAGCAGGCTTTACAAAAAGTAGACGATCTTTTACAGCCGCTCATCGAAGAATCTAAGCAAGAAGCAATAAAAAAAGTTGAAAAGATCATACAAGAGCTACAAGAAGATGAAAACTTTCAAAAAGTACCAACTGAGCAACGCTACAAGATTATTCGACCAAGACAGGATCTTATAGAAAATATCCAACACACATCCAGTATAGATACTATAAAGCAATTAAGTAGCGATGAGAATCTTAAAAATGAGTATGAGAGGGGTTTAGAAACCATCATTGAACTTATACCAGAGGATGTAAAAGCTACTGCCGTGCAAGAGACGGTTCGATTTGACGCTGTTATACCAAAAACAAAGATTGCATTAAAAACAAAAGATGATGTAGAAGAACTTGTTAATCAGCTCAAAGAGAAACTCCTTAAAGAGATTGAAGATGGGAAGCAGGTGGTGTTATGAATAAATCGGCACTCAAAAAATTTGCTACCTCAATGAGGGTAGAACTCATCTCTCTTGTTAAAACAAAGATAGAGTATCTCCTTTCAGATAGTTACAAAGAAGATTTAGCTCGTTATGATGCTACAAAAGAGTCCGTAGAAATCATACGCAAAAGATTTGAAGCCGATAGGGAAGACTTTATAGAAGAGGTAGCATACACTTGGTTTAACCGTTTTGTAGCACTTCGTTTTATGGATGTCAATCGTATAACCCCTACATTTATTATCTCAACAGATGAGTCCCATCCTATTTCGCAAGTATTTGTCGATGCAAAGAGTGGAGATTTTAAAGACTTCAAAGTCGATCAAAAACGATTTTTTGATCTTATAGATGGGAAAATATCGGGTATAAAAGATAGTGATAATGAAGCCTATAAAATGCTTTTTATAGCAGTATGTAATTACTACGGTGAGTTGATGCCTTCGATATTTGAACAAATTAGCGACTATACAGAGCTTTTATTGCCAGATGATATGTTAAGCCCATCTTCACTTCGTGCACAGGTTGTAGAAGCTATGAGTGAAGAGGATTGCCAAGATATTGAGGTGATTGGATGGCTGTACCAGTTTTATATAAGTGAAAAGAAGGATGATGTCTTTGCGCAATTAAAAAAGAATAAAAAGATAACACCAAACAATATACCAGCAGCCACGCAGCTTTTTACCCCTCATTGGATTGTAAAGTATATGGTTGAAAACTCTCTTGGAAAGCTTTGGATGCTTAATCATCCAAACTCTTCACTCAAAGAGCATATGAAATACTATATAGAAAATGAAGATGAAACACAAGAGTTTATAAAGGTTGCATCACCACAAGAGCTTACATTTTTAGACCCTTGTTGTGGTTCAGGACATACACTAACTTATGCGTTTGATCTTTTAACACATATCTATGAAGAGGAAGGATATAGTAAAAGTGAGATCCCTTCGCTTATCTTGGAACATAACCTGTATGGGTGTGATATAGACAAACGAGCTGCTATTTTGGCAAACTTTGCACTCATTATGAAAGCAAGACAGTATGATAGACGCTTTTTCAAAAGAAAAGTGATGCCTAATATTATAGAACTGGAAGATTTTAACTCAGAAGAGTTTGCAGGTATAAAAAATTTCGGTTCACTCTTAAAACCTTTTGATGATGAGCATTTTGAAGATGGTATATTTTCGCAAGCAACCAAAGAGTATGAACTCCAAAGGAAGATACTTGGAAGTGAATTTTGTTGCGTAGTTACCAATCCTCCATACATGGGAAGCAAGGGGATGAACAAAGAGCTAAGTGACTTTGTAAAAAGTAGATATCCAGATAGCAAGAGTGACCTTTTTGCTGTATTTATGGAAAGATGTTTGGAACTTACAAAAACAGATGGCTTTATGGCTATGATAAACCAGCACTCATGGATGTTTTTAAGTAGCTATGAAAAATTAAGAGAAAAAATCATAAAAGAGCATAGAATAGACACGCTTGTTCATCTTGGTCCAAGGGCATTTGAAGAGATAGGTGGAGAAGTTGTGCAAAGTGTCGCTTTTGTTTTACAAAAAGGGAAAATCTAAGCTATGGTTGAAGATGCAAGACTCGAATACAAATCAAAGCTTACTGATGATTTAGAAAAAGAAGTAGTTGCTTTTTTAAACAGTGAAGGTGGTGTTATCTACATTGGTAGGGATGAAACACAAGTTTATGAACTACCTAATCTCGATGAATTGCAACTCAAAATAAAAGACAGACTAAAACACAATATTTCTCCTTCAATTCTTGGGCTTTTTGATGTTATAGTTGAAGAGTTTCATGGAAAAAAGATTATAAAAATAAATATAGCAAGTGGCAGTGAAAAACCATATTTTATATCAAAAAAAGGGATGAGTCCAAAAGGGTGTTTCATAAGAGTTGGCAGTAGTAGTGAACCTATGAGCAGTCGTATGATAGAGGAATTATTTGCAAAAAGAGTGAGAGATTCATTAAGAAATATCTCCTCTCCAAGACAGGATCTTAGTTTTAGACAGTTAAAGATATTTTATGAAGAAAAAGGTCTTTTGCTTAATGATAGTTTTGCAAAAAATCTTGAATTTTTAACAGATGATGGAAAATATAACTATATAGCATATTTGATGGCTGATACCAATGGGGTCTCTTTTAAACTCGCAAAGTATAATGGAGTTGATAGAGTTGATCTTGTTGAAAATAATGAGTACGGTTACACTTCTTTGATCAAAGCAACCTATGCAATTTTAGAAAAGATTGAGATTGAAAATACAACTTTTGCAAAGATAACATCAAAAGAACGGATAGAATCAACTCTATGGGATAAAATAGCTATAAGAGAGGCTGTTATCAATGCTATCATTCATAATGATTATACACATGAAGTACCACCAAAGTTTGAGATATTTGATGACAGATTAGAGATAACATCTTTTGGAGGTTTGCCACTTGGTTTAAATAAAGAAGAGTTTTTTAGTGCTGTTTCAAACCCAAGAAATCGAGAGATAATGCGGGTTTTTAAAGACTTGGGAATGGTTGAGCAACTTGGCTCGGGCATCCCAAGGATTTTGAGAGCTTATGATAAAAGTAGCTTTGTATTTATGCAAAATTTTATACGAATGGTTTTTTATAAAAACAGTGGCTCAATAGGTGGCTCAATAGGTGGCTCAATAGGTGGCTCAATTGAGTTAACTCCACGGCAAGAAGAGATTGTAAAACTTATAAAAGAAGATCCAAAAATAAGTTATAGAAAAATAGCAAAAGTCTTAAATATAGCAGATTCAGCAGTGAAAAAACACCTAAATACGCTTAAAGATAAAGGCGTATTGTTGAGGGTTGGTGGAACTCGTGGGCATTGGGAGATTGTATATGAATAGCTACACACCTCCTTTTACCATCACACCAAAGATCTTAAATCTTGTAAGTGAGATTAGTGAAGTAGTAACAAAACTTGAACTTTTAGAGCCTAAATCTATCTCACCGACTCTTAGGAAAGTAAATAAGATCAAAACTATCACAGGAACACTTGAAATAGAAGGTAATACCCTTGGAGAAAAGAAAGTAACAGCCATTTTAGAAGGCAAAAGAGTACTTGGTTCCCAAAAAGAGATAGCAGAAGTAAAAGGTGCTTTAAAAGTTTATGATGAATTAGAAAACCTAAACTACAAAAACATAGCTGATCTTTTACATGCTCATAAACTACTCATGAGTGAAATACTCCAAAATGCAGGGCATTTTAGAGTAAAAGATGTAGGAGTAGGGGGAAATGAAGGTGTTGTGCATGTAGCACCTCCCTCATCACAAGTTCCAAACCTTATGAGTGATCTTTTTTTATGGTTGCAAGAGAGCGATATACATCCTCTTATAAAAAGCTCGGTATTTCACTATGAGTTTGAGTTTATCCACCCTTTTATAGATGGAAACGGTCGTATGGGAAGACTGTGGCAAACACTCATCCTTTACAACTGGAAAAAAATATTTGCTTATTTACCCGTAGAGAGTGTCGTCAGAGATGCACAGCAGGAGTATTATAAAGCACTTGAAGGGTCCGGAAATAAGGGTGAGAGTACACCGTTTATAGAGTTTATGCTAAACGCAATACTGCTTACATGTAAACAAACACTTAGCGAAGGACAAAGTGTCCCTTTAAATGTCTCCAAAAGTGTCCCTTTAAAAAGACTGGATAAAATCATAGAGCTTATGCAAGAAAATCAAGACATAACCATAGACCAAATAGCAGCCGTTTTAGATGTAAGCTCCAAAACGATAAAAAGAGACATAGCCAAGCTAAAAGATCAAGGAAAAGTAAGAAGAGTAGGGAGCTTGAAGAGTGGAGTTTGGGAGGTTGTCGATGGATATATTGAAAATTTTTGAAAATTATGGACAACTGGATAATAAATTTACAAGATATAAAAGTTTAATCAATTTTTTGAAAAATATACATTTTGCAGATAATGAACATCTTAAACTACTTAAAGCTGATGGATTTGCAAATGATAATATTGTTCATGATGGAATAGATTTTTTTAAAAAAGACTATAATTTTGATTTAAGAATGCCAGAACTTCAATATAAATTATTTATACCATATATTGTAGAAAAATTGATAGTATTTGCAGATAAAAATGAAGGAGAAAAACTTTTTCTTCAAAATAATATATCTAAAATTTACAATACTTTCTCTCATTTTAATAATTTTTCTAAAACCACCAAAGATAAATTTCTTAAAAAACTAATGTTTATGCTTTCATATGAGCAAATATATATTCAAGAAAATAATTACATCGAAAATATGATAAGGTTAATAAAATTATATAAAAATGTGGAAGAGATAGATACTATTACTTTGAAAGCATTTGGATTGTCATTTCAAAAATTGATATTCTTACATTGGGTGCTATTTGGCTTTATTTCTAGAAATAAAATAACAACACTTTATTTCTCTATAAATGATTTTATTAGATTTGCTACAAATAGTGATGAATTTACTATTAGTGTTGAAGAAATTAATAATTTTCTCAATTATGTTCTTATAACAGAAGAAGATTTTAAAAAAGAATATTTTAAAATTAGAAGAAAACAAAGTACTGATGAATATGTGGATTATGATAGTTTAACATATATTGATAGATATCTTCCTCGAATTAGTTATTGGTACCCATTACTAAAAGTTAATGATCACATAAAATTAATTTCATATACATCATTGCTTCAATTTATGAAATTTGATAAGCTTTATTCATTAATTTATCATACCAATTATATCAAAGATTTTAAATCAAAAATTCATGGGAATTGTGTAACGAACTACATTAAAAGCTATGCAGAAGATAAAATTTCACAAGCCAAAATTTATGGAGATGAAAAATATTATAAAGATCAGTACCAAGCACCTGATATTATCATAGAGTTTGATAAGTATGTTTTAATCATAGAAGCAAAGTCTAAACCTTTTAATATTATTAAAGTATTAACAGAATTTGATGTATATAATTTTGATAAAATTAAAAAAGATAAAGAAAAGTCTATAAGTAATATAAAGAGATATTTGGAATATGAAAATTCTTTCGATGGAAAAAAGGTTTATAAATTTATATGTTATTTTTTTGATCATCCAGGCATGATATCTGAAATGGAAGATGATCGTTGTGATTTAGATAGAATAATCATTACAGATATCCATTCGATAGAAAGCTTGTTATCCATTCAAAATGAAGAGTATTCTAATGTTATTGATGAATTTTTAATAGCAAGAAAAAAATATGACACATCATCTTTATATCACTTTTGTCAAACTAACTATCAAATGGCTAATAATAGTGATTTAGAATTTGATAATTTCATAAAAAAATTTATGAAAATAAAAAAGGAAAACTAAAATGCCAACATATATACGACTAACAGACTATAAAAGCAGTGATGAAAAAGAAAAAGGTTTTTTTGATCCAAAAAACAGATATGAAGCAAAGCAAGAGGATTTTAAGAAGATTCCCGGAAGTCCAATTGCTTATTGGGTAAGTGATAGGATTAAGGAAATTTTTGAAAGTAGTAAGAAGTTGGGAGAAATTGCTGAACCAAGACAAGGTTTGGCAACAGGTAACAATGATTTATTTATGAGAATTTGGAGTGAAGTTCCTTTTAATGAAATTGGTTTTAATATTAAAAATAGAAATGAAGCATTTAAAAGTAAATTAAAGTGGTTCCCTTACAATAAAGGAGGAGAATTTCAGAAATGGTATGGTAATCAAGAGTATTTAGTCAATTGGAATTGTGATGGCGTAGAGATACAAAACTTTTTTGACAAAAATGGAAAATTGAGGTCAAGACCACAAAACAAAGATTATTATTTTCTAAAAAGTATATCTTGGACATTGTTAAGTTCATCATATTTTGCTGTTAGAGCATTTCCTTATGGTTTCATTTTTGATGTTAATGGAATGTCATTATTTATAGATGATAAAGGTTATAATTATCTTGTTTCCTTTTTATCTTCAAAGTTGTCTTTTTATTTCTTGCGAATAATTAATCCTACTTTGGCATTTCAAGTTGGTAATATTAAGGCATTACCAATTATCTTCCCAAAAGACGATTCAATAAAACAAAAAATTGACCAACTAACCCAACAAAACATCGACATCTCAAAAGAAGAATGGGACAGTCGAGAAATATCGTGGGACTTCCGAACCAACGAGTTGATTCGAATGAAAAATGAGATCCTTCAAAAAGAGACTTGTAAGATTGAAGATGCTTACAACGCTTACTGTGAGTA
>Ga0256843_1000981_pt1 | contig 23327 bp, 23 predicted proteins | sample AlvinellametaG_FD_191572 | JGI IMG/M metagenome (GOLD analysis project Ga0256843, IMG submission 191572) | Pompeii worm associated microbial communities from hydrothermal vent at the East Pacific Rise, Pacific Ocean - Alvinella | ecosystem: Host-associated > Annelida > Integument > Unclassified ... | reverse complement strand
AGATTATCAATAGCCGAATTAACAAAGAGTCCATTTCCATTTCTCATTGCAAAAATATCACAAAAGTGTGTTCCTGCTGTGCTTTTAATATCAACTGGCTTCTCGCGAATTCTAATAAACATATCATCTTTATAGAACTCTTTTAATACCTCTAAAGGGTCAATATCCTCTTTTAGTGTAGCATAAACCGATACCAACTCTCCACGGGTTGCAGGAATAAGATGAGGTACAAAATTAACACTCATCTTGACTCCATGTACTTTCTCTATCTTCTCAGCTATCTCTGGAGCGTGTCGATGTTTTAGTGGATTATAGGCAAAGATATTGTCATTAACTGTTACAAAATGGGTTGTTTCACTCAACTTCTTTCCTGCTCCACTTACTCCCGACTTGGCATCAACAAAGAGTGGTGCATTATGGTCAAGATAGGGAATAAAAGGTAAAATTCCAAGCAGTGTGGCTGTTGGATAACACCCCGGTCCTGCCATAAGCTTTGCTTTTTTTAAATCTTCTCTATAATACTCTATCAGACCATAAACAGCATCACTTAGATGTGCTTGGTCTTCATGTTCACAATAATGCTTTTCATAGGTCTCTAAATCCAGTCTGTAATCAGCTGATAAGTCAACAACCTTTACACCTTGCTCTATTAACTCTTTTGCAAACCCCATAGAGGCTTTGTGAGGAAGTGCTAAAAAAACCAATTCACAATTCTCTACAACAGCCTCCACAGAAGCCTTTTCAACAGGGTAGGTAATTACATCAACAAGAGAGGGATGAATCGCCTCTATCACAGTATCTCCCGTAGTTGTTGCCAGATATTTCAATGAAAACTCAGGGTGTGTAAGTAGCATTTTCACCAGTTCTAAACCTGTATAACCACTTGCCCCTACAATACCAACATCAACCATTACACTAATATCTCTTTATAAGAGACCTCTTCAATATCAAATCTTTTTTTACCTGAAGGAAGTATAATTTCAACCTCATCTCCTTCCTCTTTCCCCAATAAAGCCCGTGCCATTGGAGAACCGATAGAGATTAAACCCTTATCTGGATTTGACTCCTGTGAACCAACCAAAGTATAGATAATCTCACTCTCATCATCTTGGTCAACCAACTCCACAGTTGAACCAAAACTAACACGTTTATGTGGTAAAATAGAAGGGTCAATAACCTGAGCTCTTCCTACTAAATCTGTTAGGTCTAAAATTCGAGCTTCCATCAAGCCCTGTTTATCTTTGGCAGCATGATACTCAGCATTCTCTTTTAAATCACCCAACTCTCTGGCTGTATCAATCACTTTTGCTATCTTAGCTCTCTCTACTGTTTTAAGTTGCTCTAGCTCTTTAGAAAGCTTATCAAATGTTGCTTTTAACATCGGTTCTTTTTGCACGTTTTTTCCCTTAATATCTATTCTTTTTAAATTTTACTTATTATAGCATAGCTCGGCAATTTTCAAAATAGAATCAAGGGAAAGTTCAACTATTTATCAAAGTAAATCGTAAAACTTCTATTATTAAATCCTCTATAGAGTTCCTCTCTCTCTGCATAGCTATAATCAAGATGATTTCCATTTAACCACAACTCATCAATATTCTGAAGATGATAAAGTGGAGATAAATCAATATTATAGAAGTTATTATTGTTTAATTTAATCTTTTTAATCACATAAGTATTGCTAAGTGGAGTAAAATCTATATCATCTAAATTATTATAACTTAAATCTATCTCATCTATAGAAGAGAAGATACTCATTGGAGTCAAATCGACATAAGAGAGCCCTCTGTTTGAACAAGATATTGCGCCTCTGTAACGTCCTGTCTCTTCATCATATAAACTTCTATTAAATGTTTTTCCACACTCACTAGAGTACCAAGAAGCAAACTCCTCAACACCTGTTACGACACTATCATAATTGGTATTATTATTCCAATTGGTGCTGTTTCCTACAATAACAGTTAATGATTTAGAAACACTATTTTTATTAGAATCAATAACACTATACGTCACAGTATAGGTACCTGCTTTATTTGGGTCAAAATCGGCACCTGAAATAGTTACGCTATCCCCTAAATTGCCATCTTCAAAATCTGTTGCAGAGTAAGCAATATCATACTCTTCTCCCAAACCTAAATAGAGTGGACCATCAAATATTTTTTCATTACGTAAAAGTTTGATTTCTGGAATAGAACCCTGATAATCTTCTCCATTATTATAGAAAGGGTCAATAGAACTGTTACTATCACCACTCCCCAACCCCAAAGGATTTACAATTGAAACATAACGGTATTGAGTATCTTTATTCCCGTCACTATCTTCAACACTATAAACAATTGTATACTCTCCTGCTTGTGTAAAGTCAATATTATGCTCCCTCTTTACTTCAGAAGTTAAATCACCATCAGCTTCATCATAAGCACTAAACCCTGCTTCAGATATATTTTTTGTACCTAAAGGTATCTCTATGGTTTTATTCCCCTCTAATATAATACGGGGTTTATCATTGTCCAATACATCTTCCAATGAAATGTTGTTATCTGTAGATGTGGTCTCCCCACATCCTGTTAAAAGTATCATGCCTAAAAGGCTTAAAGACTTGAATAGATGATTCATAATTAATCTATCTCCTAAAGTTAAATTTTATAACAGTTTACCATATTTTCGTGGATAATTCGTTATCAAAAGGAGATAGCATAATAGAGTTTTAACGCGAAATAGTATACTATACTTTTATGAAAAAAATATTAATAACAAATGATGATGGTTTTGACTCTCCTGCTCTTTTGGCTCTTATAAAAGCACTCAAACCAATTGCCCAAATCATAACAGTTGCACCCACATTAGAAAAATCTGCATGTGGTCACTCTTTAACCTTAACAAAACCACTTAGATTTGTAGAGATAGAACCTAATTTCTATAAACTCGATGATGGAACCCCTACCGATTGTATCTTTTTAGCCCTTCATAAAATCTATAAAGACGAAATGCCTGACTTGGTTATTTCAGGTATCAATATCGGTGCAAATATGGGTGAAGATATTACCTATTCTGGAACAGCAAGTGGAGCAATGGAGGCTGTACTTCAAGGTGTTCCTGCCATTGCTATCTCTCAAGACTTTTCTGATGATAAAGTTCAAAAAAAAGACTGGAACTACGCCTTAGCACAAGAGGCTATTGTAACATTAGTAACAAAAATACTTGATAACTCTTTTCCTTTAAGCCCAAGAAAATTTTTAAATATCAATATCCCTGCAGTAGAACCTCATCAATCTAAAGGATTTAAAATTACAAAAACAGGAAGCCGTGTCTACTCAAATGATGCCGACTCACATATTAACCCAAGAGGTGATGAGTATTTCTGGATTGGACTCATTAATCATGAGTGGCGAGAGACAACAGGAAAAATGAGTGATATTGAAGCTGTGAAAAATGGATATATCTCCATTACTCCTATCCATTTAGATATGACAGCACATCAAGATATAGAGGATTTAGAAAGATGGATTTAAGATTTCAACGGTGTGCGCTTTTATTTGGAAAAGAAGATTTTGCCAAAATTCAGGGAGCCAAAATTCTTATTTTAGGCGTTGGTGGTGTTGGCTCTTATGCCCTTGATTGCCTTTGGCGTTCAGGTGTGAGTGATATTACTATTGTTGACTACGATGTCTATGATGAGACCAATCAAAACCGACAGATAGGAAGTGAAGCTGTAGGAGCATATAAAACAGAAACTTTAAAAAAACTCTATCCAACCATAACAACTATAAACCAAAAAATGGACATGGCATGGGTAGAAGCATTTAACTTTGAACCTTATGATTTAGTTTTAGATTGTGCCGATACCACTAAAGTTAAAATAGAGATTGCCAAAAAGTGCTATAAAAAACTTATTATGTCTTTTGGGTCTGCAAAACGTTATGATGCCTCTAAAATAGAAGTGGCTTCTATTTGGAAAAGTCATGGCGACGCACTGGGACGAAAGATACGAAATGAGCTAAAAAAAGCCCGATTTAACCGAAACTTTACCGTTGTCTTCTCTCCTGAAGAGGACAGATGTAAAGAGAAAGGCTCATGTGTCGCCGTAACAGGAACAACAGGATTAACAGTCTGCTCTGAAGCAATTAAACGAATTTTAAAGGATAAATAATGAAAAATTTTCTAAAAAAATACTATACCTATGCGTTTCTAACAAAAACTTTAACGGTTATCGTCTTTGGCTCAATCATCTTGGGTATTCTCTTTGATACAGAGTATAATTGATGAAAAAAAATCTATTTGAAATGGGTGCATCTTTTGATGATGATTGGACATCAGATAACAAAGATAAACCAAAAGCAAAAAAATCAACAGAGATTAAACTACCACAAAAGCATCAACTCTATTTCTCAAAAGAGAAGAGACGGGGTAAAGTTGTGACCATCGTTAAACCTTTTTATCTTAGTAGTAATGATTTAAAGAGCCTACTCAAAATCCTTAAGAAAAAATTGGGAACAGGTGGAACAGTTAAAGAGGAGAGTTTAGAATTTCAAGGAGAAGTACAAGAGACAGTTAAAACTCAACTTCAAAAACTTAATTACAGATTTAAAAAGTAAAAATTCTTATCTCTATGTAACAATTAGCTATAATCGCGAAAAATTTTAAATTATATATTATTACTTATATATAGATAGGAATGACGAGTGAGAACACACTATTGTGCTGATGTAAACGAGACACATATTGAACAGAGCGTAACGGTATCGGGTTGGGTATCAAGTCGCCGTGACCATGGTGGATTAATTTTTATTGACCTAAGAGACAAAGACCAAGTGGTTCAAATTGTTTGTGACCCTGCTGACAATGCCGAAGCACACCGACTAGCAGAGGGTGTACGAGACCAATTTGTTCTGATTGTAACAGGAAAAGTTCGTGCCAGAGGAGAAGGATTAGAGAACCCAAAACTTAAAACGGGTAAAATTGAAATTGTTGCAGATAAGTTGATTATTGAAAACGCCTCTAAACCGATGCCTTTTGAGCTTGGAGATGAGAAAGTTAACGAAGAGATTAAATTAAGATATAGATATTTAGAGCTTAGAACTCAAAAATCTTATGATATTTTTAAACTCCGTTCCAAAGCAACCATCGCAGCAAGAAATGCACTTGATGCACTTGATTTCTTAGAGGTTGAAACCCCAATTATGACCAAATCCACACCAGAGGGAGCGAGAGATTATCTTGTGCCTAGTCGTGTTCATGGTGGAGAATTTTATGCTCTTCCACAATCTCCACAGCTTTTTAAACAGCTTTTGATGGTGGGTGGGTTTGATAGATATTTTCAGATTGCAAAATGTTTTAGAGATGAAGATTTAAGAGCCGACAGACAACCAGAATTTACACAGATAGATGTTGAGATGAGTTTCTGTGACCAAGAGGATGTTATTGAGGTTGCAGAGAATTTAATTCATAATATCTTTGATAAGTGTGGTTTTAATATCCCTACCAAATTTAATAGAATGCGATACCAAGATGCGATGGAGCTTTATGGTTCTGATAAGCCTGATATGCGTTATGACCTTAAAATGGTAGATGTTATTGATATTTTTGCACGTTGTGACAATGCCATCTTCTCTAATATTGCCAAAGATACCAAACAAAATAGAATCAAAGCACTAAAAGTTCCAAATGGAGACAATATCTTCTCGAAACGTGAAATGAAACGTTTTGAAGATTATGTTCGTAAATTTGGTGCTTCTGGACTTGGGTATTTTCAGATGAAAGAAGATGGTCTCAAAGGACCTTTAACAAAATTCTTTACAGATGAAGATATTCAAGCTATTATTGAGAGATGTGAACTAAAAGTTGGCGATGCTGTATTCTTTGGTGCTGGTAATAAAAAACTTGTTTGGGACTATATGGGTCGTTTCAGAATCCACTTAGCAGAGATTATGAACATTATTCCAAAAGACAAATTTGAGTTCTTATGGGTAATGGACTTCCCAATGTTTGAAGAGGATGAGGGTCATGTTAAAGCCCTCCACCATCCATTTACCATGCCAAAAACAGATGAAAATGGCAATATTACATTTGATGATATTGAAGATTTAGAATCAATCGCTTATGATATTGTACTTAATGGTACAGAGCTTGGTGGTGGTTCTATCCGTATTCACAAAGAGGATATTCAAGCCGAAATCTTTAAACTTCTTGGTATTTCAGAAGAGGAAGCCAATGAGAAGTTTGGATTCTTACTTGATGCCCTTAAGTTTGGTGCGCCACCACATGGTGGATTTGCATTGGGTCTAGATAGACTTATTATGCTTATGACAGGTGCAAGTAGCATTAGAGAGGTTATCGCCTTCCCTAAAACACAAAAAGCACAATGTATTCTAACACAAGCACCAAGCCCAGTTGACCAAGAGCAGTTAACAGAGCTTAGCTTAAGAATAAGAAAACCTCTGTAGGGTGTGTTTGTAACACACCTTTTATTTAACATTTAATCTCGTTCTCACGCTCAGCGTGGGAACGAGGGGAGAATACCAAACATATTAAAAAAGGAAAAAGATGAAAAAACTCTTCTTATTAATTGGAGCCCCAGGTTCAGGAAAAACAACCGATGCAAGTATTATTGCCAAAAAACATGCTGATAAAATTGTTCACTACTCAACAGGAGACATGCTTCGTGAAGAGGTAGCTAGTGGAAGCGAACTTGGTCAAACAATTGAAAGTTACATCTCTAAAGGTGCTTTAGTTCCTTTAAATATTATTGTTGATACCATTATCTCTGCAATCAATCAAGCTCCTGTAGATACTGTGCTTATTGATGGTTACCCACGTTCAGTAGAGCAGATGACAGCTCTTGATGAGATTGTTGCCAAAGAGGATAATATAGAGCTTATATCGGTTATTGAAGTAAGAGTAAGTAAAGAAGTTGCTAAAGAAAGAATCTTGGGACGTGCTGCTGAAGCCAAAGAGGGTGAACAACGAAGTGATGACAGTATAGAAGTATTCTTTGATAGAATGAAAATCTATACCGACCCATTGGCTGAGATTCAAGCATTCTATACCAACAATGGTCTACTAAAAGTAATTGATGGAGAGAGAGCGCTTGAACCAATCGTTGCCGAGATGGAAGCATTTGTTTTAGAAAAAATGTAAAAGTAGTGGTCAACCGATGTGTTGACCATAAGATATGTTAACAGATTAATAACGTTCTATTAATCTATTTACATCAGCTAAAAGCTCAACATTTGAGAGTGTAGCAATAGGCAAAGAGGCAGGATTGACATAATCAAACTCTCTTGCTTTCTCGGTTAAGGCTCTTCTGCCTCGTGTGGAGTTGATAAACTGAACAATAAAACGACTATCTACTTTTACATAAGGTCGTGTTCTTACAATTACCATATAGTGTGGAACGACATATCCCTCTTGTCCTTTTTCAACATAACAAGCAATCATAGGATGATACAAGCTTACAATCACATCTCCTGCTTTTGTTAACTGATTTTGCGAGGCTTCATTGGCACAATTTACCTCTAGAAATTTACGCTCATCTAAAAAAGAGATTGGCTCTAAAGAGAGCATGGTTAACTCACGACAAGCTTTTTTCTTACTTTTAGCTTTTCCTTCAACAAGATAAGCACCTCTAATAACTTCGGCAATCTCTTTTAGTTTCATGATGTCTTCTTTCTAATTTATATTGATTTTTTAAACTTATTAATTTCTTAAAGATACAAGAGAAGTATAGTGCAAATATTCTTACATTAAATTAATATTAACCGTAAATACTAATTATTTTAGATAAGTTAAACACAAACAAACAGAGATTAATCGCTTTAATAAAGAAGAAAATATTTAATATATTTTATAACAGAAGATGTTATTTGCAGGGTAAATCTTGTAGTTCCCACGTTTAACGTGGGAACTACAAAAGAAGAGTAATTTTAATCTCTTTTAGAGAGACGTTTACACTCACTTACAAAGTGTTTTGCATGTTCAACAGGAACATCAGGTAAAATTCCATGACCCAAATTAAAGATGTGTCTTCCATCTCTCATGGTCTCTGCCAGAGATGCCACACACTCGGTTGTTGCCTCTTTGCTATAGAGTCGACAAGGCTCCATATTTCCTTGAAGCACATATCTGTCTCCTAGTTTCTCTTTTGCCAGTGCCATTGGGGTTCCCCAATCTACACCAAATACATCAAAGTTACCATAAACCAAACCTTGCTCTACAAATGCTGAAACGCCTTTTGGAAACATAATAATTGGGGTATCAGGATATTTTGATTTTAAATAGTCTGCAATCTCTACCATATACTTCCAACTAAACTCATCATATTTACTTGGTTCAATTGCAGCTGCCCAACTGTCAAAAATCTGAACAACATCAATACCTGATTCTATCTGTCGCTCCATATAGAGTTTTACAATCTCTGTAACTTCTCTTAAAATATTATGAAGCAGTTCAGGATTAGAGTACATCATCTTTTTACAGATATTATAGGTCTTTGTCCCCTGCCCCTCTATCATATAAGTAGCTAAAGTCCAAGGAGCACCTGTAAAACCAATTAGTGCAATCTCATCTCCACGTTCATCAAGCTGTTTTCTAAGAAGTTTAATTGTGTCATAAACATAAGTTAACTTATCAGAAGCCTCTTTACCTTTTTTTAATCTATCTAAATCTGCTTGTGACTTAATTGGGTCATGAAACTTTGGTCCAAACCCTTTAATAAACTCCAAATCCATTCCCATCTCATCTGGAATAACCAAAATATCTGAAAATAGAATCGCAGCATCAACACCAACAATATCTAAGGGTTGAATAGTAACTTCAGCAGCCTTTTCAGGATTATGACAAAGATTTAAAAAGTTTCCTGCCTCTGCTCTTACTGCCATATACTCTGGAAGGTATCGTCCAGCTTGTCTCATCATCCATACAGGTGTATATGGGGTCTCTTTGCCTAAACAGGCATCTACAAATATTTTACTCATTAATGTCCAACCTTACTTAAAAAATATAATCCTACTGAGAGTGCAGTAATTGAAAATGCAAAATAGAGCATCTCCAATGGTGTGGTAAATGAAGTGTGAAGAACTCTTTGAAAAAAGTTCACGACCAATACCATTACAATCACTTTTGCTATCTTATCTTTGAGCTGGTCTAAAGAAGAGATGGCTAAAATCTGTCCATGTCCTTTGGCTTCATCAATATGTGATATAAAGAGTTCATAAAGACCAAAAGCAAAAATAAACATAACAACAGCAATCAGATATAAATCGACTGCCCCTATAATCTTTGCCACAATATTCTCATGAAAATTCTCTGGATGAGGATGTGCAAAAAGACCATTAAAAGCATAACTTGCTACCGAAGCAATATCATAAGAAGCAACAACAAAAAGAATAATTGCTCCTAATAATCCAAATACAACAGCTAAAATAACAACAAACCTACTTCTCCAGATTGTACCTTCAAATAGACTCTCTATAATACTCTGTTGCTCTTTAGGTTTAAAATTTTTTTCTATTTCTGATTCATGAGCCATCTATTAATCCTCTAACTTTATCCACTTTTGAGCAATACGCACAGCATTTGTGGCAGCCCCTACTCTTACTTGGTCTGCAACACCCCAGAGATGAAGCATATTTGAAGCATAAATATCTTTTCTAATTCTTCCAACATAGGTCTCATCGGTATCGGTTGCTGTCATTGGCATTGGATACTTATTGTTCTCTAAATCATCAATAACTTTAACATTTTCAAACTCTCCAAGCACTTTTCTTGCCATCTCAACTGAAACATCTACACCCTCTTCAAAAGTGATGGTAATTGATTCAGAATGAGAACGAAGAACAGGCACACGAACACAAGTTGCACTTACAGCAAAATCAGAGTGCATAATCTTATTGGTTTCAAGTACCATTTTCATCTCTTCCTTGGTATAACCATTCTCTTGTGGTGTATCAATATGAGGAATAACATTCAATGCAATTTGATGTGAAAATGCCTCGACTTTGGTTTCATCAAGTTTAAAGGCAAAGAAATCTTGCATCTGACGAACAAGCTCTTCCATTCCTGCTTTTCCTGCACCCGATGTTGCTTGGTATGTACTTACATCTACTCTTTTAATGCCATATAAATCATGAAGAGGTTTCAATAGCTGAACCATCTGAATTGTTGAACAGTTAGGGTTGGCAATAATTCCTGTATCTTCCCAAAGTTCAATATCTTCAGGATTAACTTCTGGAACAACCAAAGGAACGCTATCTACCATTCTAAAGTGTGAAGTGTTATCTATAACAACAGCACCCGATTCAACAGCATATTGTGCATACTTTGCAGAGATACTTCCACCAGCAGAGAAGAAAGCAATATCAATACCACGACCCTCAAACACTGTCTCAGTCAACTCTTCGATTCTATGGTTTTGACCATTAAATTCAATCATAGAACCTGCAGAGTTTGCACTTGCTAAAGGTAATAAATCTCCAACTGGAAACTTAACCTCTTCTAAAACTCTAAAAAGCTCTTCACCAACGGCACCACTTGCCCCTACAACAGCTACATTATACTGTTTCACATTTATCCTTTGTATTAAAATATTTCACATATTTTAACTTTTGTTCTTTAATGCTATTTTAACAAAATGGGTGTGAGTATTGGCTTTTTTGGAATGATTTAAAGGGTTTCATAGGGGAATGGTGTAAATTGTTTCAAGTAAAAAAATAATTTACACCTTAATAATAGTACTTATGCACACTCTAAAGAGTCTGTTGATTGTTGATAAATTAATTTTTGATTTCTTTCACAGAAGTATTCTGAGGTTGGAAGGTTTGTCTTTTCGATAATTTTTTTCTCTACATCTCTATCTGGCAGAGTTAATTCAATATGTTCAGCTTCATAGCTCTCTATCTCTTTGTCTGTCATAATATATTTCTCGGGAGGAAGTACAATTGTTTGAAGTTCAGTCGCTTTCAAAGGCTCTACTGTCTCATTATCTTGTTTAACATATTTACTTTTATCAAAAGCTATCTTTTCTATCTGTTGATTTAGACTCTTTTTTGTTTCAATCTTATGATGAGGAAAAAAATTACGTTTAGACTTATTATTGTTAATAGTTTTGTCTAAAGAAGATAAGTCAATAAAGCATTTTCCATCTTTACAGACCATTTTTTTTCCTGCGGATAGACTCACTGTAAGCAATGCCAGTGATAAGAGTGTTGATGTTAAAATTGCTGTTTTCATTTGACTTAATCTCCTTAATGTGTTATTTTCTATAACAATTATGACGAAGATTTCAAGAAAAGACAACAAATTCTTAATTTTTTTTAAAGAAAAGAACTAAAAAGTTACATTTATTGAGATTTATGAAAGAGAGTTAAACAAAAAAAAATAGAGAGAAATTTTACTGATATTTGTGATGTTTTTTAATGTTTTTTAAATTGAAAAACTATTCAAGAATTGAACAGGGTAGAAAAGATAAATGCTGTAGCATTTTAATCTAAAATCGTGAATCAATTGTGGGGAGCTACTCCCACAATTAAAAAACTGTCAATTATTAATTTAATCTAAAACCTCATCATTAACAATATCTGGAGAATCTGTCTCCTCTTTTGGACATTTTGCCATACTAACAACAATATCTTTTTTCTCCACATTAACTACTTTTACACCCGAAGTGTTTCTTCCAGCTTTTCTAATGGTCTCCATATCAACACGAATCATCTTACCAATAGAGGTTAAACACATCATATCTTTATCATCTTCAACAAGGACAACACCTACAACATCACCTGTCTTAGAAGAGAGCTTCATACTGATAACCCCTTTTCCTGCCCTGCTCTGTTCACGATACTCTGAAGCTGTTGTACGTTTACCAATACCCTTTTCACTTAACATCAAGAGTTCACTCTCTTCATCGGCAATGGTAATTCCTCCACACACATAATCATCAGCAATCTTAAACTTAATACCTGTCACTCCACGAGCAACCCGTCCAATTTCACGAGCATCTTCTACTTTAAATCGGATACATTGACCTTTTTTCGTTGTTAAAAAGAGCCATTTTGTCTCTGGCATCACAATTTTAGCAGTTACAATTGCATCATCATCATCCAAATTAATAGCTCTTACACCATTGGTTCTAATATTTGAGTACTCTTTTAAATTTGTTCTCTTGACAATTCCATTTTTAGTAAAGAATACCAACCCTTTATCTTCATGAAAATCAGTTGTAGGAATAATCGACATAATCTTCTCATCTTTTTTAAGATTAATCAAGTTTACAACAGCTTTTCCTTTTGCTGTTCGGCTACCTTCAGGAATTCTATAAACTTTTAGCCAATAGAGTTGCCCCATATCGGTTACAAACATTAAAGTATCATGCGTACTACTAATAAAGAACTGTTCAATAAAGTCATCATCATGCGTAGTTACAGCAATTTTACCTTTACCACCACGCTTCTGCTTCTCATACTGTTTTACAGGAACACGTTTAATATACCCTCTATGGGTAATGGTAACAACCATTGGCTCATTAGGAATTAAATCTTCTATATCTATATCATCATAGTCATCAACTATCTCAGTTAATCTTTCACCTTTAAAGTTTTCACTAATCTCTTTAAGCTCATCTGAAATAATTCCATGAAGAATCTCTTCACTTTTAAGAATTGAACTAAGATACTCAATGAATGTATAAAGTTCATTTAACTCACTATCTATCTTATCTTGTTCCAATCCTGTAAGTCGTCTTAACTTCATCTCTAAAATAGCATTGGCTTGAATCTCTGAAAGTTCAAATGCACCAATTAATTCCATTTTAGCACTATCTGTATCTTTACTCTCTTTTATTATTGTAACCACTTTATCTATATTATTCACAGCCTTTTTCAGACCCTCTAAGATATGCGCTCTGGATGTAGCTTTTTCAAGTTCAAAAATAGTTCTTCTAATAATAACGGTTTTTCTATGCTTCAAAAAGAGGTCTAATAGTTCACGAAGTTTAAAGATTTTTGGCTCTTTATTTTCAATAGCCAACATAATAATACCAAAGGTCACTTGAAGTTGTGTACTTTTATAGAGGTTATTCAAGATAATATCACTCATGGCATCTTTTTTAAGCTCTATTACAACCCGCATACCTTCACGGTCTGACTCATCTCTAATCTCTGATATACCCTCAACATGTTTATCTTTTACAAGACCTACAATATTCTCAATCAATCTAGATTTATTCACTTGATAAGGGAGTTCATCAATAACAATAACCTCTCTATTTTTCTTCTCTTCTATATGAATTTTAGCTCGAACTTTAATACGTCCACGCCCTGTGGTATAGGCATCAGTAATACCTTTTTTACCAAAGATAATACCACCAGTTGGGAAATCTGGACCTTTTATGATATTAAAAATCTCACTATCTTCACAAGATGGATTCTCGATAATATATAAGAGCGCTTCAATAAGTTCATCTAATCTATGTGGAGGAATATTGGTAGCCATACCAACAGCAATACCACTGGAACCGTTCAAAAGTAAATTGGGAACTCTTGATGGCAATACATCAGGTTCAGTCAAAGAGTCATCATAGTTTGGAATAAAATCTACAGTATCCTTCTCTATATCTTTCAATATCTCTTCTGACAGTTTTGTCATTCTTGCTTCAGTATATCTTGATGCAGCGGCATTATCTCCATCAATAGAACCAAAGTTTCCCTGTCCATCAACAAGTGGAACTCTCATAGAGAAATCTTGTGCCATACGAACCATCGCATCATAAACAGCATTATCCCCATGTGGATGATAAAGCCCTAAAGTATGTCCAACAATCCTAGCTGATTTTTTGTAAGGTGTTCGAGAAGTGACATTAAGGTCTTTCATAGAATATAAAATTCTTCTGTGTACAGGTTTTAAACCATCTCTTGCATCAGGTAAAGCCCTACCCACAATAACAGACATTGAGTAATCCAAATAGGATGCTCTCATACTATCTTCTATTTTTACCTCTTGTATGTCTTGGTTCGCGTCAAACAAATCGCTCATGAAACCCCTTTGTATTATAGAAATATGAAACTATATTATATAGTGTAAATTAGCCAATATTATAGCCAAAATCCTCTTAAAATTATTATTTTTTATTAAATTGTTTTTTAACAGAAAGTTAACTATTCTGTCATCATTTTATAGGGTCTAATTAACTTATCTTTTAACTGATAAAGACTAACAGAACGCCCTTCTCGTACAAACTCTCTTCCGTCCATAAAAACCATCATTGTCGGTACAGAAAAGACTTGAAAATGTGCAGATATATCTGGATTCTCATGAGCATCTAAATATATCTGTTTTAGTTGAGGAAACTCTGTATCAAAAAGCTCTTTAAACTTTGGTCTTAATGCATGACAAACATTACAGTTTTCTCCTGAAAAGTAGAGCAGTACCCCTACCTCTGTTCTTATTATATTTTGTAACTCTTCTAAACTCATTTTTTTCCTTCTTTAATTATTTTTATTCATCTCTCGCGTCATTCTCGTTCCCACGCTCAGTGTGGGAACGAGTAGCAATAAATATATCTTTTTTGATTTGTTCTTTTAAAGACTCTAGACTACTAAATTTTCTATTCTCTCGAATAAATTTAATAAACTCAATTTCAACCAAACCCGAAACTATACCAATATCTCTGTCTAAAATATAACTCTCTATAGCAAAAGAGCCATCCGTAGTGACTCTATGACCTAAAAACGTTACACTCTTTAACCATAAATCATTAATCTTTGTACGTGATGCATAGACACCATTTTTCGGAAGATAATAGTCATATACTTTTAAATTTAATGTTGGAACAAGCTCTCTCTTACCCAACCCCTGACCTTTAATAACTTCTCCCTCTAGTATAAAGTTTCGTCCTAAAAGTGCTTTGACACTCTTTAATTTTCCTAAACTTAAATACTCTTTTACTGTTCGTGTATGAATAGAGATATTCTCTGCTTTAACCTCATCTACCACAACTACCTCTCCATCAAAAAGTTCTTTTAAAACTTTGCTATCTCCATCTTTATTGTAACCAAAAGCAAAATCATATCCGACTACAATCTTTTTGAGTTTTGGAAAATCCTCTTTTAACCGTTTGACAAATCTCTTGGCACTCAACATCTTTATCTTTTCAAAATGATAAAAAAATATGGGTTTAGCAATATGATATGAACGTTTATATCCTGCTGTAAGTGTTCCTCTATTTCTCTCGATAACTACTACAGCTTCAACCTGATTAATTAAAACTCTATGACCTTTATGAATACCATCAAAAGAGCCTATTGCAATGGATTTTATACTATTTTTTAACTGCATAATTTCCTAAAATGGTAAACATATTCAATATTGCCAGATTTTCCTGCCAGTTGAGAGGTTGTCTCGTAGCACAACGCCCAATTTAAAGCATGGGTACTCTCTTCAAATCTCTTTTTAGATTCTGCAATCGCTTCTTGGTCTACCACAACCCCTCGACTGTCTCTTTTTACCTTTCTACCCACCTCAAATTGTGGTTTAAAGAGTAGAATCATATCCTCTTTTGCCAATCTATCAATTGCTTCTAATATTTGTATTATAGAGATAAAAGAGACATCACAAGTAACAATATCAAAAGTACTATCAACTTTAAAATCTCGTATATCCGTATTCTCAAAAACCTCTACTCTTGAATTCTCTCTTAGCGAGTGATGAAGTTGATTTGACCCCACATCTACAGCAGTTACATTATCTACCCCTTGTTCAAGAAGAATCTGCACAAAGCCACCTGTCGATGAGCCTATATCTAATGCGCTCTTTCCACTTAACTCTAATGGATATTCTTCTAAAAATAGCTCTAACTTTTTAGATGCCCTACTGATATAAAACTTCTCTTGGTCAATATCAATCTGACTCAACACATTACATCTTAGAGAAGGTTTTGCAACCTTACCATCTACAAATACTTTGCCTCTTTTTATTGCATCCAAGGCTCTATTTCGACTCTCAAAATAACCCTGCTCTACCAAATACTTATCTAATCTCACTTCTGCTCCAACACATCTTTTATATCTGCCAATGCCACATATTTTGTAACCCTTCCCTCTTTTAATGGTGCTAAGAGTTTATACGTTGCTAAAAGTTTCAAATATTTTCTTGCTGTGGTCTCTGAAACCTCATAGGCGTTACTAATCTCCTTGATTGTAAAGAGCCTCCCTGGATTCTTCATCGCTTTTTTCACAATATTTTTCTGAATAAAGTTCAACTTATCTGATAATCTAGAACTCTCTAATAAATCAACCACATCTTCAAACTCTTGACTCTTCTTATCAAGATAATTAAAGAGTTCATCCATCGCTCTTAAGATAATATCTGCTTGATAATAGAGGAAATAGGTTAAATCATTCTCATCTATCTCAGTATAAAGATATGCCATACCATATTTCACAGGAGCAACCTTTAAAAGTTTTGAAATAGAGAGATACTCAAAAAATGAGAATCCATTCTGTAACATAAACCAGTAAAATATAGCCCGTGCTGTTCGTCCATTACCATCAGCAAAAGGATGTTCATAACCAATCATAAAATGCAAAATAATCCCTTTGACAATAGGGTCAATAAAAGCATTTCCATTCTCACCAGAGTGAATGGTATTGGCAAAATCACATAACTTCTGTAGACGGGGTTCAATCTCATTAAAGTGTGGAGGTTGATGCACCACCTCTCCATTAGCACCATCTGTAATAACTATTTCATTATCACATCTAAACATCCCTGGTATGACCGAATTCTCTGAAGTATTATGAGTCGCTATCTTATGAAAATGACGAATTAAATCAATACTAAGAGGAGCATCAAGTAACTCCTTAACCTCTCTCATTAAAAAATAGTTGTTCAGAATCATCTGCTCATCTTCACAACGTGGCTTACGCTCCTCGACCAGCATCTTTTTCGCTACAACTCTGGTAGTTGATGCACCTTCGAGTTGTGCTGAACTGATTGCCTCTTCCATCATAAGTGAAGAGATTAAAAACTTCTGCTTAATATTTGAGCTTGAATTCATCCCCTCACCTGAAAGTTTTGCAATCTTATAAAACTTTGCCTGTAAAGAGTCAGGAATGCAGTAGTAAAACTCCCTGCCATCAACATCATTAAGTAGAATCGTTTTGCGTTTTGTAAAACGACACCATTTGGTAACCAACCACGCTTTTTGTACATCATGACTCTTAGGCACACGCCATTTAAACTTATCCCAATAGAGATAACGCCCTTTATTGTCTGTCTCACGAAAATACTCCATTAAATACCCCTCACTCTGTATTAACTCTAATACAACAGCAAGGTTATCAGGAGTAAAGGTAATTGGCGACTTTTCTATACGAGATTTAGACATTTTTCACTTTTATTTAGTTTTTTATCATTGTATCATATTTTTTAAAAAAACTATTTTTTCATTTATTTTTCATTACTTTTTCTGTACTATACTTGGAATATTTAAAAAAAATTTATACAATAGGAGCTTAAATGCCTGTTATTTTAACCTTTATACTCTCTTTTTTACTCTTTGGTTGTGCAAACTCAACCCCTCCTAAAAAGCGTAATCTCGAAACAAATGAATCCTCTATTATTAAGGCTACTGCTCTTCCTATATCCCCCCAAGTTAAGATGCTAGAGAGCAGAACGGCGTATGAAGAGAACAAGTTAATTGCCCCTGATATATCAGGAGAATATGAACTCGAAACAGGTACAGACAACTATAAAAGTATTGCTAAAGCACATATGGTTATTGAAAAACTTGATGATACCAACTTTGGCTACTACTATGCCGTTCAAGATGAAAAAGCAAAAGCTTCTGACAGTGTTTTTGGAATTTTTCGTTATAAAAATGAAAAATTCTTAAATAAAGTTCTAGATAAAGGAACCACCACCACACTCAATGATAATATCACCCTTATCACCGAAGGACAACGCCTTAAATTAGTTGTACTTCGCTCTTATGGAAAACGTATTATTATCTGGAGCAGAGTATTAGAAGAGGATAAAGAGATAGATGATATTTTAAAAGAGTCACTTGCAGATGCAAAAGTAAGTTATACCCAAATTTATAAAGAAAAATTTGACAAACTTACAGAAAAAGAGGGTATGCATTAATGCCTATAAGGTGCAATTTCTGTACCTTATAAGATTCTTATAACATTGCTCTCATCTCCTCTTCGGTTAAACTCTTGACACCCAATTTAACAGCTTTAGTATATTTAGAACCTGCATCCTCTCCATAGATTAAATAGTCTGTATTTTTACTAATAGAACTGCCCACTTTTGCACCCAATTCTTCCAGAAGTTCCTTTATCACTTTTCTACCAACAGACATTGTTCCTGTTAAAACAACTCTTTTATCTTTAAACGGATTCTCTTTGGCTTCTACTTTTAGCTCAACTGTGGGTTTAATTGTATCAAATAGTTTCAAAACAAAGGCTCGATTAACACGCATAAACTCTACAAAAGATTTTGCCATCTCCTCACCAATACCATCAATTTCAACAAGTTGTTCTTGGGTTACATCAACCACCCCCAATCCAAACTCTAATGCAATTGATTTTCCTGCTACCTCTCCAATATGTTCAATTCCCATCGCCGAGATTAATTTAGCAAGAGTAGTCCCTTTTGTTTTGGCAATGGCATCAAGCAGTTTATTAATTCGCTTCTCTTTAAATCCCTCTAAGCCCTCTAAATCTTCAAACTTCAGACTATAAAGCCCTAAAATATCCTCTATTTTCTCCTCTTTAACCAAAATCTCAACAATTCTTGAACCCAATCCATCAATATTCATTGAACTCTTTTTAGCAAAATGAATAATTGAATTCACAACCCTATCAGGACAGTCCAAGTTTTGGCACTTAATCAATGTTCCCTCATCTAAAACTTCAGAGTGACAAGTGGGACACTCTGTGGGGCGAACAATATCTCTCTGCGTTCCATCTCGTCTATCCTCTAGAACTTTAGTAATTTTAGGAATTACATCTCCTGAACGGATAATAATCACTTTATCGCCAACTTTCAACCCTTTTCGTTCTATCTCATCAAAGTTATGCAGTGTCGCACGGCTTATTATAGCCCCATCTAAATCAACAGGTTCAACCTCGGCTACAGGAGTTAAAACACCTGTTCTTCCTACTTGAATGGTTATATCATTAACAGTCGTTACCTTCTCTACAGCAGGAAACTTATAGGCACACATCCATTTAGGGACTTTTACCGTATATCCCAACTGCTCCTGTTTGTATATATCATCTACTTTTATAACCATACCATCCATCATCATCGGTATCTCATCACGTTTACTAATTAGAAATTGATAAAACTCCTCTATCTCATCAATTATCTTACAAGATTTAGTATAAGGGGGTTTTAAAAAGCCTAAATTATAAATATATCCCATTTTCTCAGAAAGATTACTCTGCATTAAACTGTTTTCTCCCAACCCCCAAGGGTAAAAAACCAATCTACGTTTTGCTGTAATAGCTGAATCTAACTGTCTTAAACTTCCTGCCGAAGCATTTCTAGGGTTAGCAAAAAGTGCCTTTCCCTCTTTAACTCTCTCTTTATTAATCTCTTCAAAGTCATCTTTTCGAATAACCACCTCGCCACGAATCTCAATTAGCTCTTGATACTCTATGGTTAACGGAACAGAACGAATAGTTCTCACATTATCAGTAACCTCTTCTCCCTCAATACCATTCCCACGAGTAATGGCTCGAACCAATTTGCCTTTATCATAGAGCAGGTTCATACTGGCTCCATCAAATTTTGGTTCACAAACATAAGGCGTTACACCTACATTTTTCACGGTTCGCTCAATCCACTCCTCTACCTCATCTTTGGTAAAGACATCCTCCATACTCCACATTCTTTTAATATGTTTTGCTTTAGAAAACTCATCTCGAACCACACCTCCCACTCTTTTTGTAGGAGAATCATCCATTACTTTAGTGGGATATTCTCTCTCATAATCTAATACTTCATGATAGAGTCTATCATACTCTTCATCCGTTGCAATTGGATTGTCTTCAACATAATAGGCATAAGCCCATCTCTTTAAAATTTCTATTTTCTCTCTATATTCAGTTTGATTCATTTGTCATCTCTACAATTCAAGGGATTTTTTTGAAATTTTAACATTTCATACTTAATAGAGTAATATATTGATATATCGAAACACTTTTAGAGTATATCTATAGCATTTCATTTCATTACCTATCTCTTAAACTTAGATTAATATTACAACTTGTAAAATTCGTGAATTTTTTTAAACAAGGAATCTTAATGTTATATAAAAAAATAAATATAATTATCTTAATGTTAATTATATCACTATCCACCATTCAGGCAAAAAGTCATAAGTATTCAAAAGCTTCTGCTCGAACATGGATTGCACATATTGCGAAATCGAAACTTGGTAAAAAATACAAATGGGGAGGCAATGGTCCTTACCGTTATGACTGCTCAGGGTTTACACAAGAGGTGTTTCAACGTAACGGAATAAAGATACCTCGTAACTCTTGGAAACAAGCAAGAATGGGAATGAAAGTTTCAAAGAGAGCTTACCTAAAAAAGGGTGATTTGGTCTTCTTTAACTCTCAACATCATAAGCGTATTAATCATGTGGGCATCTATCTTGGTAAAGGTAAATTTATTCATGCAAGTAGATTTCACCACAGAATTGTTATCTCAAAACTTAGCGAGTATAAAAAATTCTTTAAATGGGGATGCCGTCTAACATAATCTTGTAATTAAGGTTTATAAACAACTTCAACTTTTGAGCCATAAAATTTTGGCTCTGTATCAAAAAGATGTACATCTAGAAATGCTTTAGCTCGTGCTAAAAGTTCTCGATGTGCCATTCTTTTTGCCCATACTGTATTTTTAAAATCTTTTGCAACAAAACCTATCACTTTTTCCCCTTTTGCATGAGCAATATAGATGGCACGTTCCAAATGAAAACGTTGCGATACAATAATGTAATCATCCAAATCAAAAATTGCTTTAGCACGAACAACAGAGTCTAATGTTCTAAACCCTGCATAGTCCAAAGTGATATATCTAGAAGGAACCCCTCGTGCTACCAAATCATTACGCATTGTGGTTGGTTCATCATAATATCTATCACCATTATCTCCTGAAACCACTATCGCTTTAACTTTTCCTCTTTTAAAGAGCTTTACAGCCGAATCAATCCTATATTTATAAAAGTAGTTAATATGTCCATTTTTAAGATATTTACTTGTTCCCAATAGCAAAAGAGCCTTTTTTGCAGGAACTTTTGAAATATCTGAATAGATATAAGGAGAGGCATCTTCTGCCATCTGATTGTTATTACGAACAATCAATGCATAGAGTAAAATCCCCATTAAAAGAGTAAAAACTATCTTTTTAAAAAATCCCATTTAATCTAAAAACTCCTCTATCAATGTACAAATCTCGTCAATTGCCTCTGTCGCTGGTTTATAAAAAAGTTTTGTGAAATATTGGTCATGATTTACATCAACATCCAAATTGTTTAAAATAGAGTAATCAACCAATTGTGCCATATAAGCTGTATCAATAACTTGACCACTTGTACCGATAACAACAATCATATCTGCTTCATTATAGAGCCTATTGAGATAAACATAATTAGGGGCATTCTCTCCAAACATAACAACATTATGACGAAGCATACTCGATGAGCAGTTTGGACAGACTCTATCTCCTTGAGCCTCATAACCTATATTAAAAGTAAGATTACACTCTTCACAACGTAAATCGGTTAATGTTCCATGTAGATGCACTACCTCTCTGCACCCTGCTTTTTCTAACATATTATCTATATTCTGTGTAAGCATAAAGATATTATTTGGATATTTTTGTTTCAATTTAACCAATGCTTTATGTGCATCATTTGGCTCTTTATATGCCAACTCTGCTCGTCGTTCATCATAAAAGTTTGTCACTTTCTCTCGGTCTCGATACCATCCAGCAGTGGAACATATCTCTTCAATACTATAATTTGCCCATAAGCCATCAGAACCTCTAAAAGTCTGAATACCAGACTCAGCAGAGAGTCCTGCTCCCGATACAATATATACTTTTTTTGAATTCATATTTTTCTCCTCTCTTTAATAATCTATCGATTCAACAACAGCATCTATATTAATATGCTTGATATTCCAATGAGTCACTCTCTTTTTTAACTCACCTAGCCTATCTTGGTACAAAAGTTGAGTTTTAAAATTCCCTAACTTCTCTACTGCTTCACGAAAACTATTGCTTGAGAATCCATAAAGAAACTTCAACTCTTTTCCCTCTGACTCTTCTACAAATAGATTTACAACACTATCATCTTCTAAAACCAACTCCATAGCACTTAGACCATTAATGGAGAAGAGGTAATTAATTTTTTTAGCTTCAAAGATACTTTTTACAATAAATTTTGTATCACTATTAAAGCTATAAAGAGCATCTGCTCTTGCTAATTCAAAGAGAAGCGTACGCCCCTTTATCTTCAGCTCTTTTTGAACAATATCAAGGTTTGAAAAGCTCAAAGTCTCTAATTTAACCAAAGTATAATCAAACAATACACTCTTATCTTTAACATTTAAAACAACCCTATCCCCTTCAAGTTTAATAGAACTTTTTTTATAATAAATAGTAATTACAAAAGTAAAAGCAAGAAAAAAAATGAGTATAAGTGTATTTTTTATCATAAGTTTAGTATATCATAGATTTAAGGCAAATGTGAAAGAATATGATATAATATAAACAAACAAAAAGGAAAAACCATGTTACATCTTACTCTCATCTTATTGATTTCTCTTTTTTTAAACTCTTGTACAAAAGAGCATATTGTTATACACACTATTGAAAAAAAACCTCTTAAAGAGTTAAATATTGAAACCATTTCAAAAATTGCTATTCCTGTTCGAGAAGAGGGTTATCGTAATTTTGAAACAACACTTATTACCTCTCAAAAAGAGCTAAACAGACTCCTAAGTAAAATAAAACTTCAAAAAAACTGGCAGAACAAAGAGAATTTTTTAAATGCTCTTGAGTTAACAAAGATAGATTTTACAAAATATAACTTTTTAATATATAGAATTACAGAAGCTTCTGATTCAGAAGTTCTCTTAGTTCAAAAACCGATAGGAGATGAGACAACTGTTACAATAAAAATTGGGAAAAACAGTGAAAAGATGAAAAGAGAAAAAATGGCATATTATGCATTGGGTTATAAAGTCTCAAAATCTATTAGTAAAATTATTTTTGATAACGGAGTTAAAAAAGAGATTATTAAAAATTCTGCTTCT
>Ga0256843_1000980_pt1 | contig 23328 bp, 23 predicted proteins | sample AlvinellametaG_FD_191572 | JGI IMG/M metagenome (GOLD analysis project Ga0256843, IMG submission 191572) | Pompeii worm associated microbial communities from hydrothermal vent at the East Pacific Rise, Pacific Ocean - Alvinella | ecosystem: Host-associated > Annelida > Integument > Unclassified ... | reverse complement strand
CAAATGAAGCTATTGATGACCACAAACTTTGTATTTGCGGAGAAATCCTAAAAGGGCTTGCAACTCCAAAAGATTGTAAAGTATTCGCAAAAGGGTGTGATCCAACTAATCCACTTGGAAGTTGTATGGTAAGTGATGAAGGTGCTTGTAATGCTTATTATAGGTATGATAGGTAAATTCTACCTATTTTTTGTTTTTGTGAAATAAGTTTTTTTTAGAAAAGTAGTTATTATATAATTACTTATTCTAAGCTCTTTTCTAAGATACTCTAAAAAATCAAAATAAGCATAAATAAAATAAGCATTTAAGGCCGCTTCTTCTTTTTCCTCTTTTGATAAATTTGCATCAAAAATTATTATTTTTTCAAAAGTTGATATTTTTGCCTTATGTTTTCTTTTTAATATATTTTTAAAAGTTTTTTGATTTATAGTATCTATATAAAAATCTCTGTGAGCAAAAAATAATCTTAAGAAATCATACTTATATTTTTTTATATTCTTTCTATTTTCTAAAATTATAGAATAAATATATTCAAATTGAATAGGAAAAAATTGAGCATATAAAAAAGTAAATAATTTTAATATAACTAATCCTTCCCATTTATCAATAAATTTCATTTCAAAAGAGGTAATTATTCCTGTATCTAAAAGAAAATCAATTTCTTGTTTTGATAATTTTTGATTATGATTCAATTTATTTGTTATATTTTCTATTAAATGAATGTTTTTTTCTACATCTGGATTTATTTTTTTAAGCATTTGTAAAAACATATCATCAATAGATGAGTATTTTTTTATTTTAAATTCTTTTAAAACATTTTGAAATTTAATAGAATCTTCAAGTTTTTTTATTGTTTGTGTTGGATTATTTATAATTTTTTTGATTGTGCTATGTCCATATCCACCCATTTTAGCTATTATGTTTGAGAGTAAATTTTTACTTAAAATTTGTTTTTCTTCATAAAAAAATAATTCCAAAATATCTAATTTTTTATATAGAACCACTTTTTTCTTCTCCTTATTTAAAAATTTTAATAGTATTACTTTACAAAAAAATTTAAAAGGAATTTATGATGAAAATAGCTAATATTATAACACAATTAACAAAAGATGTATATGAAAGAGAAGAAGTAATAGCAGTTTCACTTTTAGCAAGCTTAGCTGGGGAAAATATTTTTCTTTATGGTCCTCCGGGAGTTGCTAAAAGTTTAATATCAAGAAGATTATCAAAAGTATTTGATACAAAAAACTATTTTGAGCATTTAATGAGTAAATTCACCACCCCTGAAGAGGTGTTTGGTCCTATATCTATCTCTGAATTAAAAAAGGATAATTATATTAGAAAAGTAGATAACTATTTACCAACTGCTGATTTTGCATTTTTAGATGAAATTTGGAAATCAAGCCCTGCGATTTTAAATACACTTTTAACTATTATAAATGAAAAAAAATTTAAAAATGCTAATAAAGTTATAGATGTGCCTTTAAAATCACTTATAAGTGCTTCAAATGAGATACCAAATGAAGACGAAGGATTAGAAGCTTTATATGATAGATTTTTAGTAAGGTTTGAAGTTTTACCATTAGAAAATAAAAAACATTTTGAGACTATTTTACAAAATGGAGCAAGCACTGAAAAAATAGAAGTAGAAAAAATTACAAATGAAGAAATTAAAAAATACCAAAAAGAGATTCAAGATATTAAATTATCAGAAGATACTTTTAAAATAATCCATTTTATCAGAGAAGAAATTTCTCAATACAATAAAAAAGCAAAAAAACCTATTTATATCTCAGATAGAAGATGGCAAAAAAGTGCTAAATTATTAAAAGCAAGTGCTTATTTTTCTAATAGAAAAGAGACTAATATAAGTGATATAGTTTTATTAAGTCATTGTTTATGGAGAGATATCAAAGATAAAAAAGTTTTAAATGAAATAATTAAAAAAACAATTAAAAATTCAAGTTTTTATTCATCAATCTCTCTTTTTGAAATTAAATTGCAAATAGATAATTTAGAAAAAGAGATTAAAAAAGAACTTTATTATACAGAAGATATATTTGATACAGAGATTTTAAATAATAAAGAATATTTTAAAAGTGAATATTATGAAAAAGACTGGAATAATAGGATTAAATTTACACAAATATTTTATATTCCAAAAGAGAAATTTAAAACAAAAGGTGAATTTAATCCTATTGATAAAAATGGAAATAAACTAAAATGGATTAAATGTGATTTTCAAGCAACTGGAACATGTAAAGTAGAAATAAATGATAATTGTAGAAGATATAATGATGATTATAATTGTAATCAAAATTATAATTGGAAAAATTATGCTTCTTTCACACCAAAAATTTTATATAAAAAAGGGGATAAGAAAAAAGATGTAAATACAAGGTTAATTCAAGCTTTTGAAAAAGAGATTGATGAAATTATAGAAACTTTAAATAAAATTGAAAGTGAAATAAATACTAAAAAAGCAAAATTTAAAAAAGAAACAAATAATCCATTTGTGCCAGAAGAAAAAATAAAATGGTGTTTTGAGGGAATTGATAACCAAATAGATGAAGTTAATTTATTAAAAAAAGAGTGTGATAGAATAAAAGGGCTATTATGAAAAACATTATTTATAAATATCAATTACCAAAACCTATAAAAAATCAAGTAATCAAAAAAATAAAAGAGTATGAAAAAAAGATAAAAAGGGAAGTTTTTATAAACAACCCTTTTTTTGAATTTGAAAATTATTTAAAAAATCCAGATAAAGAGATAATAAAAATTTATCAACAATATGAAAAATTTGCAAAAACCTTTAAAATCCCTTTTAATAAATCTTTTTGGCAAAAAGAATTAAAAAAAACAAAAGAACTTAAACTTACAAAAAAACTTATTTTAGATAATTTTCAAAAAGATTTATATAAAGAAAAAACTAAATGGGAATTAGAAGAGATACAAAGATTAAAAGAAGAATATATAAATAAAATAAAAAATTGGCTAAAATTATTAGAAAAATTATCTACTAAATTAAATTCTTTATTAACTGGTATATTATGGGATTTATCTGAAACAAATCTTTTAGAATATGATATAAAAATCGTTCAAAAATATTTAGAGTTTTTAGATAAAGAAGAGATTAAAAATTTATTAGATTTACTTGGTAGAATGAGAAGTGTAAAAAAAGAGCTTCAAACAATTACTGCATTAAAAAAAGAGACTTATGAAAATATTATTCCTAACTTTAATTTAAAAGAGGAGATTATAGGGATAAAAATTTCAAATGATATTGAAAATGTATTACCACACGAATTAGCTTTATTACAAGATGAAGATTTAAGCATTTTGTTTGATAAAAAGTTTGTAGAATCACAACTGATGTGTTTTGATTTGATAAGTTATAATAAAGAAATAGAACAAAAAGAGATTGAATACAAAAAACAAATAGAAAAAAAAGAAAAACTTGGTCCAATAATTTTATGTATTGATACAAGTGGTTCTATGAATGGAACTCCTGAAAATATCGCAAAAGCTATAACTTTATTTATGGCAAACAAAGCAAAAGAACAAAATAGAGATTGTTTATTGATAAATTTTTCTACAAATATTGAAGTTTTTGAATTTGATGAAAAAGTAGGTGTTGAAAAACTTATTAAGTTTTTAAAAAAATCTTTTCATGGTGGGACCGATGTAGCACCTGCTTTAGAATATGCGATTGAAAAAATGAAAAAAGAAAAATATAATAAAGCTGATGTTTTAGTAATATCAGATTTTATGATGAGAAATATTCCTACTTCATTACAAGAAAAAATCCAAAAACTAAAACAAAATAAAAATAGATTTTTTTCACTAATCATTGGAAGTTATTTTTTAGATAAACAATTAGAAAAAATGTTTGATAGAGAATGGGTATATAATCCAGCAACTCATTCTATCAAAGAGTTAGTTAAATATTTAGATATTTAGCTAACTCTTCCAAAGGAAGAGAGATTTTATCTTTAAACTGAGTTTTATTAAAAGTTTGCTGCCTTTTTGCTAAACGAGCTGTATTTGTAATTATTTTTTCTTTTAAAGTATCTTTATCATATACCCCATTAAAATAATCTAAAACTTCCTTAACTCCTATCGCTTTAAGTGCAGGTAAAGTTCTATCACGATACTTAGCTTCTAAATATGCCACCTCATCAATAAGCCCTAATTCAAACATTTTATTTGTTCTAAGCTTTATCCTTTCTCTAAGAACATTTCTATCTACTGCTATTTCATAAATCTTACAATTTTCAATAATAGGTTTAGCTGGATTTAATCTAAAATATTCACTTGGTTGTAAATTTGTAGAAAAATATATCTCTAAAGCTTTTTGGACTCTATATCTATCTTGAGGCTTTATTTTTGAAGCATATTCACTATCAATTTTATTTAAAAATTCCCAGTCATATTTTAAAGCTTCTCTTTTAATCTCATCACTAATTTTTGGCATAGGTGAAATACCTGTAAGCATAGCTTTTAAATAAAAGCTTGTTCCTCCCACAATAATTATTTTTTTATCTTTTATTTTTTCATAAATCTCTATAAATTTCATTACATCAAATTTTTCATTTGGATATATTTCATTTACTCCATAATGTTTTACTACATTTAATTCTTCTTTACTTGGTTTTGCACTTGCGATATCCACTTCTTTATAGATACTTAAGCTATCAAGTGAAAGGATTTCATACCCATATTTTAAAGCAAACTTAATAGCTAAATCACTTTTACCACTTGCAGTAGGACCAATTAGTGCTATCATAAAAGAGCCTTACTTGCAACCGCTACAGCTGCACTTTCGCTTCTTAAAATCAAAGGAGTATCAAATGCTATTATTTCTTTAAAAAGCTTTCTTTCTCTATCACTAAATCCACCCTCACATCCAATCACAGCAGTTTCGAAATATCCTTCTATTTTCTTACCACCAAAATCACAAACTTTTGCTTCGGGATATTTAGCTAAAAACTGATCTAAACTATCACAAAATTCAATCTCCATTAAACTCATTCTTCCACATTGTTGGTTTGAATTTATTAAAATTTTTTCAATTCTATCTATTTTGAGTTTAAAATTTCCTTGACTTCTATCACACTCAATAAATGTTATTTTTGTTACTCCCATTTCATTAAGACTTGGCAAAACTTTTTCTATATTTTTAGCATCTATTTTACACCATCCTATATGAAAAGGTTTTAAAGTTTGCTCAATTTGTAATTCTTCAATTACGGATAAACTAACCTCTTTTTTTGTAATATTTGTAATCTTATAACTATATAATTTTTTAAAATCTGTAACATTTACGATATCACCCTCTTTAAATCTTCTTACTTTTATTAAATATTTGTAGTTATCCCCTGTGATAGTTAAAAATGGTGATAAGTTTTCTTCATAGATAAACTGCATAATATCCCTTTTTTTTGATAAAATTATACAAAAAAAGGACTCTACTTGGACTACATATTAGATTTTTTAGAAAATCCAATTGAGAAAACAAAAATTTATCCTCATTTAAAATGCACAAAAGAAGAAGCAGAACTTTTAAAATATATGCTAAAAGCTTATATTTCAGGAGTTGAAGATAATTATGTATATCAAATATTAAACGATTTTTATAAACTTGAAGAGCTTGAAGCTCTAAAAAAAATTACAATTATTCAAGAATTATTAAACAAAGGTTGGCTTGTAGTATCAAACCTTAGAAACTCAAACCTTACTATCTTAGAATTATTTAATTCAACTATCTCACTATCAATCACATTTTTAAAATTACTTGAAAATGGTAGTTTAGAATTAATCGTTCCAGAAGATAAACCATATATAGACCATTTAGAATATTTACAAGATGAATTTTTAAGAGTAGATTTATATCATCAGTTAGCAAATTATCGCCAAAACTATAATGAAAATTCACTAAATATAAAAAGAATTCAATCAAAACTTCAACTATTAGAAAAATCTATCTCAAAAAGGATAGAATTAAGTAAAATTGAATTGCCTGTATATAATTTTATGGAAGAGAAAAAGTTTGATGAAAAAGAGAGACTTATTTTTTTAACTTTACTAAAAGAGGAAGTAACAGGAGTAGATGAAGGGCTTAGAGATATAAACAACCTTTTAAATATAATCAGTAGTGATGAAATAGATAGAATAAAAAATAGAAAATATTTTGAAGAAAATTCAAAACTTATAAGTGAAGGAATCATCGATTATGATGAATTATTCTCAGCATTTGGTGGATTTAGTAAGCTGTTTTTTATAAATGAAGAGCTTATAAATGAATTTTTACACCCTCACCACAAAAAACCAAAAAATCAAAAAATCAAACTTGATAGTTTAGTAAAAGAACAAAAACTTTTTGAATTACTTGAGCCAAAGACAAGTTTAGAAGATGTGGTATTAAATGATGAAACAAAAAAAATACTAAATACAATTCTAAAACAAATGGATAAAAAAGTTCAAAATTTACTAAAACAATGGGGTATAAAACCATCTAAAAAAATAGAAGCAAAAATCCTTTTTTATGGATATCCTGGAACTGGTAAAACTATGACTGCTCTAAGTCTTGCAAAAAGTTTAAAAAAGCCTATTTTAAGTTTAGATTGTTCTAAAGTTTTATCAATGTATGTAGGGGAAAGCGAAAAAAATGTAAGAAAAATATTTGATGATTTTAAAGAAATAGCAAGTAAATCAAAAAGTGAGCCTATTTTATTACTAAATGAAGCAGACCAATTTTTAAGTCAAAGAAGTACATCAGCAAACAGCAGTGCAGATAAAATGCATAATCAAATGCAAAATATATTTTTAGAACAAATTGAAAGATTTGATGGTATTTTGATAGCCACTACAAATTTACTTGAAAATATAGATAGTGCCTTTTCTAGAAGATTTAATTATAAAGTAGAGTTTAAAAAACCTACATTTACTCAAAGAATAGAATTATGGAAAAAAATGCTTCCTAAAAATGCAGAATATGAAGAAAATTTTGATATAAATAAATTAGCAAAATATGAATTAACAGGTGGACAAATAAACCTAATAATCAAAAACACAGCTTATAAAGTAGCTATAAAAGATGAGCCTATTTTTACAATGAGTGATTTTATCGAAGAGATAAAAAGGGAAAAAATTTCATCATTTGGAGATGAAAAAGAGATAGGATTTATGTAATGGAGGATAAAATGAAAATAACACTTAGTTTTGGTGGTGGTGGTGAAGAGACAAATTCACTAATTCACAACCTTTTTTATAAAAATTTTTCAAATGAAATACTTGAAAGTGCAGAAGATGCAGCAGTTTTAAATGTAAACGACAAAATAGCATTTACTACAGATAGTTTTACAGTAAGCCCTTTATTTTTCAATGGAGGAGATATAGGAAAACTCTCAATTGTAGGGACTTGTAATGATTTAGCTATGATGGGAGCAAAACCAAAATATCTAAGTTGTAGTTTTATTATAGAAGAAGGGCTTGAATATGAAGTGCTTGAAAAAATAGTACTTTCACAAAAAAAAGAGCTTGAAAAAATTGGTGTAAAAATTGTATGTGGTGATACAAAAGTAGTCCCAAAAGGAACTTGTGATAAGATTTTTATAAACACTACAGGAGTGGGTGAAATACAAAAAGAAAATATATCAGCTCACAACCTACAAGAAGGTGATGTAATCTTAGTAAGTCGTGATATAGCAAAACACGGAACTGTAATAATGGCTCACAGATATGATGTAGAGACTGATACTAAAAGTGATTGTAAATTATTATGGCAAGAGGTTGAAAGCTTAATTAAAAACAATATAAACATAAAAGCCCTAAGAGATGCCACAAGAGGTGGATTAAGTGCGGTACTTAATGAATGGGCAAAAGCAAGTAATGTAGCTATTGAGATAGAAGAAAAAAATCTTCCAATAGATGATGATGTAATAGGTCTATGTGAAATATTTGGATTTGAGCCTATGGATTTAGCAAATGAAGGAACTTTTGTTTTAGCTACTTCAAAAGAAGATAGCCAAAAAGCACTTGAGATATTAAAAAACTTCAATCAAAATGCTTCAATTATAGGAGAAGTAGTAAAAGGAAATAAAGTAATATTAAAATCACCTTATGGTTCAAAAAGATATATCGATTTACCAAAAGGGGAACTTTTACCAAGGATTTGTTAATGGAATATATAGCAGAGTCACTATTATCAAAAAAAATTTATAAATTAGCATTAATGCTTCGTGAAATGGATATAAATGTGTATATTTATGGGCCAAAAGGGGTAGGAAAAAGCTATTTAGCTAAATTTATAGCTCCAAATGCAAAAATGTATAATGAAAAAATAAATGAAGCAGATGAAGTGATTGCAGAAAATATTCAAAATGATTTTAAATTTAATTTTAAAAGAGTAATTGCCACAGGAGAGACTCCTTTATATGGTGATTTAAAAGATAAATTCACAATGGAGATAGAATTAAAACCTCTAAACGAAAGAAAAGAAGATATACCTGCTTTTATAGAATATTTTAAAAATAATATTCAAAAAGAGTTAAATATCCAAAAAGAGATTAAAATCGATATAGATTCAAACGATAACCTTCATACCTTAAAACAAAAAATTTATAAAAAATTTTTATGTAGCGATTACGATAAAGATAGTATAATTGATGTATTAAAAGATTTTTTTAGAAAAAATTATACAGAAGATGATAGCTATAACTCTATGCTTAAAATTTTTGATAAAGCTTTGATAGAAGTATTACTTGAAAAACATAAAAGTAAACTTCAAGTAGCAAATCATCTAAAAATAAATAGACATACTCTTACAAAAAAGGTAAACGAACTTGAAAACTAATATCGAAAATTGGCTAATGTATGAACCAAACCCTTTTATTATATTTTCAAATAATGCAAAAATATTGTATTTAAATGAAGCTGGAGAATATTTACTCTCTTTTATAAAACCAAAAACAATATATGACACTATCATAAACTACGCACCTAAAGAGATAGGGTTTAAAATCATTCAAGAAAAATTTTCTTTTGGAGATTTTCATTATGATTATGCTTTAATTGGTTATGATAATTATGATGAAATTGGTGTAAAATTTTATGAAAATCTTCACCCTATTAAAAAAACTATAAACTTCGAAGAGATGGAAAAAGTAAATATCTATTTTTTATTAGAAATAGCCAGAACTTATGCTTTTATCGATAAAGAGATAAATTTTATCGATATATTTGATCCAGATTTACCTGAGATTAGATTTAGCAAAGATGAGCTTATTAAAATATTTTCAGAAGTGTATAGTCTAACAAAAAATAATGATACTATTAAAACTGAAGTAAAAATAAAAATAGGTGAATATATAAAAATCGAAAACAAAAAATATAAAATTTTAGAAGTTATTATTTATGCTAAAAATATAGATTGTGCGAATTTAGAATTTGAAAATGTAAATATAGATTTTTTTGATGATAAAATTTCTATTTTATTACCATTTATAATATAATTTCATAAAAAAACTCTGTAAAGGCAACATATTATTCTCATTCAAGACAAGTTGTTGATTTTTTTAACATAAAATCACAAAGTCTTTCATTCGTAATAACAATTGCCTAATAATTTGAAAAGAGTAAAAAAAGGTTCATAATGATTTATAGCCATGATATACCAAAAGGTGGAAAGCTTTATTTTGGAAAAAGTGCTAAATTAAAAAGGGAAATTGAAGCTGTTAGTGCTGAAGTTTTCGAAAACAACGAGTTTGATGAGATTGTAACTCCTTATTTTTCTTATCATCAATTAGAAGCTCTTAATTCAAAAGATTTAATCAAACTAAGTGATACTCAAAATAGAGATTTAACTCTTAGAGGAGATAGTAGTATCGATGTAATCAGACTTGTAAGTAAAAGATTAAAATCAAACTCTAAAAAATGGTTTTATATCCAACCTGTATTTAGATATCCAAGTATTGAAATAAATCAAATTGGTGCTGAGATTTTAGAAGGTAGCTTAGATGAAGCTATTAAATTAAACAAATTACTAATGGATAAATTAAGCTTAACTCCAACTATTCAAATCTCAAATATAAAAATTGTTAAACTTGTAAAAAAACTTACAGATATTACAGATGAAGAATTAAAAAAAGAAAAACTTGAAAGCTTTAGTAAGATTGATTGGCTAAAAAAACTTGCTTATATTCATAAAAAAGAAGATTTAGAGGATTTAGACATATATCCAAAAGAGATACAAACTGAACTTTTAAAAATAAAAAAAGTTATTCAAAATTTAGAATTTGATGTAGTAATAGCTCCACTTTTTTATGCTGAATTTAATTATTATGATGGAGTGTTTTATAGATTTTTTATAAACAATACACTTTTAAGTATGGGTGGAGAATACACATTCCAAGGTCTAAATGCAGTAGGATTTAGTCTATATACAGATAATATAATAGAAAATAGGATATAATTTTGTTAAAAGATTCTATTGATAAAGAATTAAACTCTATAAATGAAAAAATAAAATTTTATAGGAATATTGTATTTGCTATTGTGTCAGGAATTGTATGGAATAGTTACAATGGCGATGGTGCAAAAATGGTTTATACAAATTTAGTAGGTGTTATTGCTTTATTAGTATTTAATATAAGAATAAAATTTTTAGAAGCAATAGAAAAAGAATTGATTGAAAAACTAAAGGATATAAAATGAGTATGAATGATTTTATGTTTTATTTCGGTATTACAGCCGCAGCATTAGGTTTAATAGCAACAGCAATAGACTTTCCTATAAAAACACATAAAGAAGGATAAGAATGGCAGCAGATTTAATAGTAGGTCTTCAGTGGGGAGACGAAGGTAAAGGTAAAATTGTAGATTTAGTAGCAAAAAATTATGACATCGTAGTAAGAAGCCAAGGTGGACATAATGCAGGACATACTGTAGTAATTGGTGATAAAAAATATGCTCTACACCTTATGCCAAGTGGAGTATTGAATCCAAATGCAATAAATGTAATCGCAAATGGTGTAGTAGTAAGCCCAGAAAAAATCATCGAAGAGATGGAAAAATTTGATGATATTGAAAGTAGACTTTTTATATCTGATAAAGCTACTATGCTTTTAAAGCATCATGCTGAGATTGACCAAGCAAAAGAGAAACTAAGAGGAAAAAATGCAATAGGTACTACTGGTAGAGGAATCGGGCCAGCCTATGCAGATAAAATCACTCGTACAGCTCTTAGAATGGGTGACTTACTTGATGTAGAAAATGCAGTAGAAAAATTAGTAGATTATTTTGAGATGAATAAAGGATATTTTGAATATTTAGGTGTAAATATCCCTACAAAAGAAGAATTAACAAAAGAACTTAGTGAATACAAAGAAAAACTAGGAAAACTTATCATAAATACTACTAAATATTTATGGGATAATATAGATAAAAATATATTACTTGAAGGTGCACAAGCTACTTTACTTGATATTGACCATGGAACATATCCATATGTAACAAGTTCAAATACTATCGCTTCAGGAGCACTAACTGGTAGTGGAATACCTCCTAAAAAACTAAATAAAGTTACAGGTATTGCAAAAGCCTATACTACAAGAGTAGGAAATGGTCCTTTTGTTACTGAAGAATTCGGAAAAGATGGTGATTACATTAGAGAAAAAGGGTTTGAATTTGGAACTACTACAGGAAGACCTAGAAGATGTGGATGGTTTGATGCAGTAGCTGTAAGATATGCAGTAACTCTAAATAGCTGTGATGAAATTGCTTTAATGAAACTTGATGTATTAGATGGATTAGATGAAGTAAAAGTATGTGTAGCTTACGAAAAAGATGGAGAAGTGATTGATTATTTCCCAAGTGATACTGAAGGATTTAAGCCTGTATATAAGACTTTTGCTGGATGGGATGGAAGTGAAGGTGTTAGAAAATGGGAAGACTTACCTAAAAATGCTCAAGATTATGTACTTGCTTTAGAAGAGTTAGTAGGATGTAAAATCGCTTATATTGCGACAGGTGCTGAAAGAGATGCTACAGTAATTAGATAAAAACACTACTTATAACCCTATGGATAATATTTTTTATCTATTTGGGTTATTTACTTTTTATATATATTTTTATATATATAAAATACAAACTCTTAATCAAAAAACTCTAAAAAAACATTTTCCAGATATTTATAAAGAATTTTAAAACTTTTTTAATTTTGATACTGCTAAATATTTTTGATTGTCTATTTTTTAGACAATACTAAACAATTTTTCTCCCTTTTTAATGTTATAATTCGCCATAAAATCAATCAAAGGAGATTAGATGCTTAAAAATTTATTAGCTCTAATGTTTGCTGTACCTTTATTTGCAGCAGATAAATTAGACACAGGTGATACAGCATGGATGATGGTATCAGCTGCATTTGTATTACTAATGACACCAGCTGGACTTGCTTTATTTTATGGTGGTATGACAAGAGCAAAAAATGCTCTAAATACTTATGCAATGGTAGTAGGTGCATTTGTAGTAGGATTTGTAATGTGGATAATTGCAGGATATTCTATCGCATTTAGCACAAATAGTAGTGCTGCTTTACAAAATATTGTAGGAGGTTTAGATAATCTATTTTTAAATGGTATTAGCTGGACTGATTTAAGTGGAACATATCCAACTTATGTATTTATTGTATTTCAAGGAACATTCGCAGCTATCACTGTAGCAATCGCTAGTGGGTCTGTAATTGAAAGAATGAAATATTCAACTTGGTTAATATTTAGTGCTATTTGGACAATTGCAGTATATGCTCCAATTGCACATATGGTATGGGGAGGAGATGGTGCATTACTTTTTGATGCAGGTGCTTTAGATTTCGCAGGTGGGACAGTAGTTCATATGAATGGTGGTCTTGCAGGACTTGTTTTAGCTATTTTACTTGGTAAAAGAAAAGGTCTAAATAAAGTAGCAATGAAACCTATGAGTATTATGCTTACTTCATTAGGTGCAGCTCTTTTATGGTTTGGATGGTTTGGATTTAATGCAGGTAGTGCTTTTGGTGCAAATGGAATCTCTGGTTTAGCATTCTTAACTACAGCATTCGCTCCAGCAGTAGCAGCGATTACTTGGTTACTTTTAGAATATATCGTATACAAAAGAATGACTTTACTTGGAGCTGTTTCAGGTGTAGTTGCAGGACTTGTAGCTATTACTCCAGCAGCTGGATTTGTAGATGTTATGGGTGCTTTTATTATAGGTGCAGTTGGTAGTATCGTAGCATTCTTCGGTGTAGTATCACTTAAGAAAAAATTTGGATATGATGATAGTTTAGATGCATTTGGTATCCACTTTTTAGCTGGACTTTGGGGTGCATTAGCAGTAGCTTTCTTAGCAGTAAAAGATAATAACTTATTATGGGATGGTCCATTAAAAGAAAGTGGTGATAGATTAGGACAATTTATAGTTCAACTTGAAAGTGTTGTAGTAGTTGGATTATTTACTTTAATTGGAACTATCATTGTATATTATATCGCTTCAGCTATTACAGGTGGAGCTAGAGTAGATGATGATACTGAAACTATCGGTTTAGATGAGTCAGTTCATGGTGAGAGCGCTTTTGAAGTAAAATAAGCTCTAAGAAATAAGAAGTTTTCTTCTTATTCCTTAAAAACAAGGAGAAAAAATGAAAAAAATTGAAGCAATTATTAAACCTTTTAAACTTGATGATGTAAAAGAAGCCTTAACAGAAGTTGAAATTTCTAGAATTACAGTAAGTGAAGTAAAAGGACACGGTAGACAACAAGGTCATACTGAATTATATAGAGGAAATGAATATGTTGTTGAGTATCTTCCTAAAGTAAAAATCGAAATCGTTGTAAATGATGAATTTGTCCAAAAAGCAATTGATGCTATCATTAGTGGTGCTAAAACTGGTAAAATCGGAGATGGTAAAATCTTCGTAATGCCTGTAGAAGAAGTAGTAAGAATCAGAACAGGTGAAAGAGGAAGCGAGGCAGTTTAAAAAACTATAACTGCTGGCTTTTTTGCCTTTACTTTATCTAACTCATTTAGAGTTGTTTTAATCATTTGTTTATTATCAAAGTTTGATACAATATAAACCTCTTTATCTGGATTTATTCCAATCTCAAGTGCTTTATTTTTAATATCTTTTCTACGACTAAGTCCCATTAAAACTATTATTCTTAAATTTTCTCTATGAAGTAAATCAATCCAATTTAGATTAACTCTTGAACCTTTTAGATGAGCTGATACTACCATAAAACTATCTTTACTATTTCTTAAAGTCACAGGGATTAAAGCTTCAGTTGGCGCTGAGATTGCACTTGTAAGCCCTTCTATTATCTCTACTTCTATTGCTTCATTTGTAAGCTCACTCATCTCTTCAAAACCTCTACCAAATACAAAAGGATGACCTCCTTTCAAACGACCTACAATTTTACCCTCTTTTGCTTTTTGAACTAAAAGCTCATTTATTTCATCTTGTTTTTTATGGTGATACCCTTTTTGTTTTCCTACATATATTTTTTCACAATTTTTAGGTAAAATATCTAAAATTTCAGGATTTACAAGATGGTCGTATAATGCTACATCTAAACTTTTTAGAGTATTATAAGCCCTAATTGTAAGCAAATCTATAGCTCCTGGCCCACATCCTATTATAAATACTTTTGATGTTTCTTTTTTGATAGTATCATAATCTTTTTTTCTATCTATTTCAAAATTTGTAGGCAAAATTTTTTCAATCCTATCGCGAATTACTTGAGTAAGTCTTGGTGATTTTCCATTACTTGAGACTAATACACTAATATCCCCTTTTTTAGCAATACTTCCAAAATAAAAATCGCACACTTCAGGCTTATCGACTACATTTAATAAAAAGTTTTTATTTTTAAGTAAAGTATTAGTAACCTTATCACAACCCGTAGCATCTATTACTACATCATAACCATTTGTATCAGATATTTCAAACTCTTTTATTATCGCTGGATATGGAGTATTATTTTTAAGAGTAACTATATCAAAAGGGATATTTTGTTTTGTTAATACATCTGCCTTTTGCTTAGCTACCGCTCCACCACCAATTAAAAGTACTTTTTTAGGTTTTAGTTTTATTAGCATTTGTTTCCTTTATAAATTTTTCCACATCATCCAAACTCAAAAGTTTATACTCAACATCATAACCTTTGTATTTTTGGATAAGTTTTTGTGATTTTAATATAAGTTTATTCAAATCAAGTTTATTTTTATTTGATTTTGCTTCACAAATAAGCATTTTTTTATCAATTTCATCAATAGCTACTATATCAATCTCATTTTGATTTCCCCTCTCCCAATAACTACCTATTTTTGTATAAATTTGTTTTTCTTGTAACAATTCAGTAAAAAGTTTTTCAAGTTTTTTACCTTTAAACATAGAAAAATCTCTTTTTATAATCTCTTTTAATCTATTGAAATTTTTTGCTTCTATTAGGGATTGATATTTATAAATAAATCTAAACCAAAAAGCTAAAAAATTATCAACTATTTCATATTTTTGTATTTTTGCATTTGTTTTAGCTGTAATAGGTTTTATTGATTTTATAATGTTATAATCATTTTCTAATCTTGCTAAATGCCCTGATACATTTTTTTCAAGTATAGATTCTATTTCACTCCTTGAAGTTTTAGAATTTGCAATAAGCGATAAAATAGAAAAATAGGTAGTATATTCTTTTCCAAATTCTTCAATAAGTCTATTTTTTCCTTCATCTAAAAATAAAGAATTCTCATCTATCATCACATCTAACATCTCTTCAAAACTAAAACTTTCATTCAATACAAATAATTCTATATATTTAGCAATACCACCTGTAATAGTATAAAAATCAAGTAAATTTTCATTTGAATAACTATTATAATCTTTTAAAATTTTGGATAATACTTTTACTTTAAGTGGTGATAAATCTATCTTAAAATCCACTCTTCCAAAGAGAGCTTCTTTATTATCTTCAAAAATCTTTTTCATAAGGGAATAAACTGAACCACAAGCAATAAAATGGATATTTGTTTTATTTTTATTTATATCCCAAAGTTTTTGAATAGTAAAATATATCGAAGAATTTATCTTATAAAACTCCTGAAATTCATCAAAAATAATACTAAATTTATATTTACTTCCAAGATAAAAAATATATTCAAAAAACTTCTCTAATGTTTTAATTTCACCAAAAATAGGCTCATCAAATTCATTTTTTATAATCTCTAAAAACTCTTCTACTAATAGATGTTCATCTTTTTTAGATACAAATAGATATATTTTTTTATCTTCTTCAAATTTTTGAAGTAAAAGAGCAGTTTTTCCTACTCTTCTTCTACCTATAATCATAGTAAAAATAGAGTTCTTATCTTTTAATCTATCTGCTTTATTAAGTAAAGCTAACTCTTTTTCTCTATTATAAAATTTCATATAATAACCTCCGTTATGATAACACAGGTTATTATAACAAAACTATATCAAAACATCAACTTCCAAACCTAATAATCTCTTCTACAATCTCATCAAAAGGTAAGACTTTACAAGCACCACCTCTTTCTTTTGCTTCTTTTGGCATTCCATATACAGCAGAAGTCTTTTCATCTTGGGCTATTGTATATGCTCCAGCTTTTTTAAGTGCTACCATTCCATCTGCACCATCATCCCCTATTCCAGTAAGCTCTATTGCTAAAATATTTTTAGCTTCTATCACTTCTAAAGCAGAAAAAAACATCTCATCTACACTAGGTACAAAAAATCTATTTTTAGAATTTGGAGCTAATTTACAATAAACTATATCTTCTTTTAATCTAAAATGAAGATGCCATCCCCCTTTAGCTATTATAAACATCCCTTTTGTTACAGCTACAGAATTGTCTGCTTCAACTACATGTAATTTTGAAAGAGTATCTAATCTTTTAGCAAATTTAGCCGTAAAATCTTTTGGCATATGTTGGACTACACATACAGGGTATGGATAATCTTCTGGCAAACTCTTCGCTATCGTCTCAATTAGTCCAGGCCCACCAGTAGATGAGCCAATAAGTACATATTTTGAAGCTTTTGATAAATTTTGTTTGATAACTTTAGGTTTTAAGCCAAACTTTTTATTTATCATCTCTAAAAGTTTATTTTTAAATTCATCAGAGATAAAATCTGGTTTTTGTAAGCAAAATTCACATCCATCTTTTCCTATTAAAATAGTTTTATTTAAAAATTTTTTATATTCATCAGAATAATTCACATCAAAAATAATCAAATCAAACTTTGAATATTCATTAGTTTCTTTAATCGTTTTTACATCATACTTTTTAGATAAAAATGTTTTTAATGTAAGTCTAAATACTGCTGAATTACTAACTATCAGTATTTTTTTTGTAAACAAAACTTTCTCCTAATTTTATATTTTGAAATAATTTGATATCTTCAGGAATCCTTTCTGCATGTCCTAAAAATAGATATCCATTCTCTTTTAACATATTATAGTAAGTTGAAATCACTTCTCTTTTGCTTCTTTCATCAAAATAAATAAGCATATTTCTAGAAAAAATCACATCAAAAACTCCAAGCTTTTTCATAGCATATTTATCCATCACATTTACTACTTTAAAATTTACTGCTTTTTTTAAAAATTCTTTTATATGATAGTTATTTCCTTTTTTTATAAAATATTTTTCTATTAGATTTTGTGGTAATTTATGCACACTTCTTGTAGAAAAGACTCCATCTTTTGCTTTTTTTATCACATTTGAATCTATATCTATCCCTAAAAGCATAAAATCTCTTTTGTGAATGAGATTATCTTCTTCTAAAAGCAAAATAGCTATAGAATATAACTCCTCTCCTGTTGAGACAGGGGAGCATAAAATATTTATCACCTCTTTAGAAGGCCTTATTTTATCAAGCTCTGGTAATACTATATTTACTAATGTATCAAACTGATACTTTTCTCTAAAAAAATATGTTTCATTTACTGTAAATATATTTATTAGTTTTTGTTTTAAAATAGAGCTTTTTTTTACTAATAAATCTCTAAAAAATTCTTCAAAACTTTGATATTCTAATTCTTCTAAAAGCTTTAAAAGTTTTCTTTTATAGATATTTTCTAACTTTTCATCTTCTACAAAAATCCCTGCTTCATTATATAAATAATTTCTAAGTTTTTTTAATTCAAATAAATTTATTTCCAAATTTAACCTTTTAATTTTGATATAAAATCTTTATTTTGACAACTTTTTAAATAATCTATCACCATAAGTTTAACCTCATCATCCCCTTTATGATAGATTTTTTCTAACATCTCAAAATCATCTTCTCTATTTAAACAAGGAAGATTTAAAAAAATATAATTTATCTGCATTTTTTTATCTAACTGCTTTAAAATATTTTTGAGTAAAAAATAGTATTCTTTATGATAAATCATATAATCAATTGCATCTATACTTTTTTGACTTAGATTTTCTATAAATCCTCTTGCTTCATCAAACTCTTTAAATCTCATAAAATTTTGTTCATCAAATGTAGTAAACATCATAAATCCTTTGGCCATTTTAGATTTACTAAAGGTATCATTTTATCATCTAAAAGCACCATTCCACCCACTATGCTATCTCCATCTGCTTCGATTATATTTTCTTTATTCACATAAACAATATCTTTTATATCTTCTATCAGTAGGGCTTTTAAGACTTCTTCACTTTTTAATACTACTAATTTATTATCTTCACTTTGTGTTATTTCACATCCTAAAACTTTCTCAAAACTCACAATATAAGTAAGCCCCTCTTTTGTAGTAGCTAAACCTTTTACATAAGGATTTTCATCTGAGAATTTCAATGTAGCTTTACTATATTCAACGATATCTTTTACATTTTTCATCCTAACTGCAAACTCTTTATTACAAATATTTAAAATTAAAATTTCCTCTTTTTGTGAGAAATTTTTAACTTTTGCTTTTGGAGTATGTACTCCATATTGATTTATTACTTTATCTAAAAATGCTTCAGAAAAAGCCTTTACTTCTTTTTGGTTATAAATAAAATATTTATCAAACTTTCCATATGATAAAGTCATATTCTCTTTTTCTACAAAATAGATATCTATTATTTCATCTATCCCTATAGCTAAGGTTTGTTCGTTTTCTAATACCAATACACTATTATATTCACATTTTTTATAAATCTTTTCAAAAGGAATTAGATTTAAAACTGCATTATTTAAAATAAAACTATCCCCTTTTTTATCTTCTACTTTTTTTATATATTTAGTATCAATAGCTAAAATCTCATCTTCACATCTAAATAACAAAAAGCTTTCTTTATCTTTTGATTTAGAGACTTTTTTTTGTACAGATGTATTATTAAAAGTAGGGATATTTTTATCTTTTAAAAAATCCAAATTTAAATGACTTATCAATTCTCCATTTTCTTCAAATACATCTAATAAAAATGTCTCTTTCTTTTCTAATTTATCTATCTTTAAAACTTCATCTATCAAAACAGCATATTCTTTATTATCCATTATCACTACTACTGCAGTAGAAGGATATGTCTCTTTTAATCCCCATTCACTTTTTAAAGAGATAAGAGGATATACATAATTATTATAATGCACTATCCCTTCTACACATTCAGGCAAAGATGGTACTTTAAATACCTCTTCTACTTCAAAAAAATGTTTTACTTTACTCATCTCTATAGCAAAACATTTATCTGCTATTTTTATCTCTAATGCTGATACTTTCATTGTTCACTCTTTACTAAACTTAAAGATATTTCTCTTAATTTTTCTATTATTCCTTTCATCTCTTTAGAGATATTTAAAATTATATCTGCGGCTTGTTTTGATTCAGATGCGTTTGTTTTTGATAAAGATGCTGCTTGAGTAGTTTGATTTGCTGCTAATTGAATCTGTTCAAGAGCTATATTCATCTCTTCAATAGATTGTTTTAATTTATCTGTTTTTAATATAACATCTTTTAAAGTTTTAAGATTTCCATCAAATTCATTTGTAGTTTCTTTTAGTTTATTACTTTCATTTTCTAAAGTTAAAATAATATTATTTATCTCTACTAAAATCTTATCATTTTCTTCATTTACATCATCTATAATCTCTATTACTTTATCTAAATTCTCCTCTGAAGTATCCGCTAAAGTCCTAATATCGTGACTTACTTCACTAAAACCTTCACCACCTTCACCAATCCTTACAGCCTCTACTGCACCATTTATAGATAAAGCCCCAATTTGTACGATTGAGAGTTCTATTTTTCTAATAGCATTAGTTAATTTTCTAATTTTTGATTTTATTTTATTTATTGCTTCTTTTTGTAAATCACTTTTTTGAATATTTGAAGAAGAATTATTTATCATCTCTTCTAATGAATTTGATATATCTTCAAACGAAGATGTAATCAAAGAGAAATTATTATTTACTTTATTCATATCTTCTAAAGATTTCAAAATATAATCCACAGCACTTTTTGCTAAATCTTGAGCTTTTAAGGCATCATTATTTGAAATATCTGCTGCTTCTTCTATTTGTGTAAGGGCTTCTACTATCTCTCTCATCGATTCTTGCAGGGAAGTTACCGAATAGCTAAGCTCTTCACTTGCTGTAGCAAGTTCTGTATTAAATACTTCTACTTTATTATTTATAATATTTTGAAGTAATTCAGCTGCTTTTTGTGATTCACTAAAAGCATTTACTTGTGATGCTATTGTGTTTGTTACTTCACTTACAGCACTTGCACTCTCCTCAGCAGCTGCAGCTATAGTTTCACTTGCTTGATGAAGATTATCTATCTCTTTTACTGTAGTTTTTACATTACTTAGCATATCATCACAAAGAGATACTATCTCTTCTATTAAACTCCCTACTTTTTTCATTTCATCTGCTAAATTTAATGATTCATCTGCAAATTTTTTTATCTCTTTTTCAATATCTATAATTTCAGAATTTGAATTTTTGATTTTTTCTTGAATATCTTCTACAATAGTTCTTATTTTTTGTGCAAAAATATCAGATTTTTTTGCCATTGCTCTAATCTCACTAGCCATCACAGTAAAACTTCTACCTTCTTCACCTGCACGAGCAGCCTCAATAGCTGCATTTAGAGCTAAAAGGCCTGTCTTTTTAGATAATTTTGTAATAAGCTCTACTGCATCATTGATTTGATTACTTGCATTATAGAGATTTTGAGATTGTTTAGCTATTGAATTTGCTTTATTTGAAGTTATTTTTAAACTCTCACTAGCTTCTATAAATGAATCTATAGCATTATTTATAAGCTCTTTAAAATGAGTAATCGTATCTATTGTTTGAGTCACTTCTTCTTCTAAAAATCTAGAGTTTTGTTTAATCTCAGTAATAGCACTCAGTGTCTCTTCAGCTGCTCCTGCACTCTCTTCAGAAGCTGCTGCTATTTGCTCCATTGTCCCTTTTAATTCTTCAATAGCAGCTAAACCTTCACTCGATTTAGATACAAGCATTTGGGCTAATTTAGAGATACTATCTTCTTCTATTTTGATAATTTCTTCATCTATTTTTGGCGTGCTTTTAACTAAAACATCCTCTTCAAAATTTACAAATCCCATACTCAGCTCCTTAAAATATTTTTGGTAAAGAAGCTGTTTTATAACTTTAAGTAAAATTTCAAAAAAAATATCTTAATAAAAATCACATAAAACAAAACTTCTTAGACCAATTCTATTTTATCACAAGAAACTTATCTTTTTTTCAATATTTTGTAGTTTTGAAATATTTTATTTCATTTTGTAACACCCCAAAAAAGGGAATAAGTTTTGATTATCTAATTTAGAAGAAAAAGTTATATCTCTATTTTTATAGGAGTATGATTATAATCAGGTTCTTTACTAACAGGATCTAAAATATTATTAGTCAAATAATTCACACCTAAAAAATGCATAGGGATATTTACTACTCCCTTTTTTATATCAGCTTTTTTTACTTTTAGTTTCACTTCACCATATTCACTTTTTATTGTTACTATTTCATTTTCTTTTATTTCTAAATTTAGCATATCTTCTTCATTCATCTCTACAAATTCAACCTCATCTTTTATTACTTGCTTTGTTTTGCTCATAGAGTGCCAATGATTTGCAAGACGAGTCGTCACTAAAATAAATGGATACTCTTCATCTATTTTGTAGCTTCTGTTTTGTGGTTTTACCCATAAAAGGTTTGCTTTTTTATTTGGTGTTAATGCCTCATCAAGATTTTTACCCCATCTAAATGGCTTTGTTTTTAACTCATCATACTTGCATTCATATATATTCATATCACTTAGTTTTGTCATCTCTTTGTATTCATTAAATACTTCTTTTGAATTTTTAAAATCAAATCCACTAAATCCCATATTTTTAGCAATATCCGAAAATACTTCCCAGTCTTGTTTTGCTTTTTTTTGCTTAAAAGGCTCTAAAATTGTAATAAGTCTATCTAAATTTGTCTGAGTACCTTCCTTTTCACCCCATGGAGCTACCGGAATAACTAAATTTGCAAACTTACTACTTTCACTACCCTTAAAAGCATTTAATTCCACTACAAACTTAATTTCACTAATTTTCTTTTCAGTTTCATTTCTATTTGGAAGATGATACACAGGGTCAGTATGAGCAATCAACAAAAAATCTAAATTCCCCTTTTTTATCATCTCATCAGCAGTAAGCCCTATTTGTGTAGGGATATTTGAAGTATTCCAAAATTTTTCTACTTTTTTTATATTCTCAGGAGTATAATCTAAATGCACTGCCAAAGTAGTAGCAAGCCCTCCTACTTCTCTACCACCCATCGCATTAGGCTGACCTGTGAGAGATAATGCACCATTTTTTGGTTTAAAAAACTTCCCCGTTAAAAGAAATAGATTTATAAAAGAGATATTTTTTTCTACTCCTTCACTACTTTGATTGAGCCCCATTGTCCAACTACCTACTATGTTTTGATTTTCTCTCCATAGCTTTATAAACTCTTCAAATTCTTCCTCACTCACTCCTGCTATTTTTAGATTTTTTTTAATATCTATTTTTTGTAATTCTTCAAAATAATTTTCATCAAAATTTGTTTTTTGCTTTAAAAATTCGTAATCGATTAAATCATCATCTAAAAACCTCTTAGCGACTGCTAAGAAAAAATATGTATCACTCCCAGGGTTTATAGGGATATATAAATCAGCAATCTTAGCTGTCTTTGTATATCTTGGATCAATTACGATTATTTTAAGTCCATTTTTTTTTGCTTTTTTTACTTGATTGAAAAATACAATATGAGCTTCAGCTA
>Ga0256843_1000979_pt1 | contig 23341 bp, 18 predicted proteins | sample AlvinellametaG_FD_191572 | JGI IMG/M metagenome (GOLD analysis project Ga0256843, IMG submission 191572) | Pompeii worm associated microbial communities from hydrothermal vent at the East Pacific Rise, Pacific Ocean - Alvinella | ecosystem: Host-associated > Annelida > Integument > Unclassified ... | reverse complement strand
AGAGTTGGCTGAAATTTTAAAGGACTCTAAGAAGATTGATTATCATGATATTGTTCTTGTTCTTGTTAATAAAGAGGTTTTAGACAAAGTTTTGGCTTTGGAGTTGGCTGTTCGAGCTGATAATTTAGAAAATGGTATTGAGAAGAGGAATCATTTTTATGACTATGCTAAAATTATTAATCCTGAATTTCCTGCCTTTAAGTATAACCTTTTAATGAAGCACAAGAAAAAAGAGATTTTTGACCCTGCTAAGGTTTTAAAGGCTCTTCCTGCTGAGTTTGAAATTTGGAAGAATAAATCTAGGGTTATTCTTGAAAAGCAGATTAAAGAGGAGGATAGCTCTATTATTGATGAACATGCTAAGGTTTTACGGGCTAATCTTGAAAAAGAGATTGAAGAGGCTAAAGTTAAAATTGATGAGGTTTTAGCCAACTACCACAACTATGATGTTGTTATATCTACTTTTGAGGATTATACCTATTACCCTGCTCTTTATTTTGTTCTTGAGTTACCTGATGGAAAAGTAAAGCCTTCTGATACACATCTACGAAAAGATGTTCCTAATATTCTCTTCTTTCATGATGACCGTCCTTTTTCTGAGCTTCGGGCTAATGATAGGATGAGTCGGATTATTAGTGAATTTGATAGATTTGCTGGTTCGGTTTATATTAAAAAAAAGTGAGAAATTAATATGTCACAAAAGATTATTGTTATTGGTGCTGGTGCTTCAGGAATGATGGCATCTATTATTGCTTCTAGAAATCATAATGAAGTTATTTTATTGGAGAAACTACCTAAAATAGGTGCAAAACTTAAAGCTACAGGTGGAGGGCGCTGTAATTTAACTAATAGACTCTCTAATGAAGAGTTTATGCTTCGATTTGGACGAGAAGGTCGTTTTATGACTCCTGCTTTAGAGATTTTTGATTATAAGGAACTTCAATCATTTTTTAAATCTATAGGTGTTGAAACACATGCCCCTGATGGATTTCGTATTTTTCCTATAGGACATAACTCTTCGACTATTATAAAAGCCCTTAAAGATGAAATGGAACGATTAGGAGTGAGAATTCTCTCTTCGCAACGTGTAGAAGCTTTAGAGTTCGATGATTCTAAATTTATAACAGTGAGAAGTCAGAATAGCCTCTTTAAAGGCGATAAAGTCATTATTGCTACGGGTGGTATGGGCTATCCTATTCTAGGTGCAGAAGGAGATGGTTATAAGTTGGCTCAATCAGTAGGACATAAAATTTCTACACTCTATCCAGCAATGATGCCTTTAAAAACAAAAGAGAGTTGGGTGGCTAATTGTAGAGCTGATACTATTGCTAAAGTAGAAATTCGTGTTAATATAAAGAAATATAAAAAACTTTCTGCTAGAGGAGACTTGATTTTTACTAAAAATGGAATTAGAGGTCCAGTTGTTTTAGACTTTTCTCGTGAAATAACTCCCCTCCTTTCTAAATTTAATTCTGTTCCTATTTTAATTAATTTAACAAAAGGAATGAATCAAGAGGATATTAGAAGACATTTCAAAAACGAGATTAAAAAGAATAATAACCATACAACTTTATCTCTTGTAGAGACACTTTTACCCACTTCTATTGCTTTAGAATTATGTAAGTTAGCTCATGCAGAAGGAACATTAAGTTTAAATAGACTTTCTGGAGTTATTAGAGATAGAGTTATTGAACTTTTAGCATGGACTCCATTGACAGTTACTGGACATGATGGTTTTAAAATGGCAATGGTTACTAGAGGAGGGGTTTCACTGAAAGAAGTAAATTCTAAAACATTAATGAGTAAAAAAATAGAAGGATTATATTTTTGTGGAGAAGTTTTAGATTTAGATGGTCCTTGTGGAGGATACAACCTTCAATGGGCTTTTTCTAGTGGTTTTTTGAGTGGTTTATTATTATAAGTCATATTACTTTTAAGTGAATTTTATTATTTCTTAAAACGAAGTATCTATTACAGAAAATATGTAATATTTTTAGAGTATAATTCCAAAAATAAAAAAGGACGCTGAATGATAAACGCACTTCGTGGCATGAAAGACTTAACTTTAGAGGAGAGCGAACGATTTGTGCATATCGTTACAACTGCTACAACTATTGCTAAAAGATATGGATATGGATATATTGAGACCCCTATTTTAGAAGAGACAAAACTCTTTAAACGCTCAGTGGGAGAGAGTTCTGATATTGTTGGTAAAGAGATGTATCAGTTTGAAGATAAAGGAGGAAATGATGTCTGTATGCGTCCAGAGGGAACAGCAGGAGTTGTTAGAGCCTTTGTTCAAGCTAAATTTGACCGTCAGCAATCTGCCAAATTTAAATTCTACTACTATGGACCAATGTTTCGTTATGAACGACCACAAAAAGGAAGATTAAGAGAGTTTCATCAGTTTGGATGCGAGAGTTTTGGAGAGGCTTCTGTTTATGAAGATTTTACAATTATTCAGATGATTGGTGATATATTTAAAGCTCTTGGAATTGGATATAAACTACAGATAAACTCTTTAGGTTGCCCTAATTGTATGCCTGAATATAGAGAGAATCTCATTAACTTTTTAACAGAGTGCAAAGATGAGCTTTGTGAAGATTGTAACCGAAGAATATCTACCAACCCTATTCGTGTACTTGATTGTAAAAATGAGAAGTGTCAGTCACTTTTAGTGAATTCTTCAAAACTTATTAATAATTTATGTGATGATTGTGATGATGATTTTGAAAAATTAGTTAAATTACTTAAAAGTGAAAATATAGAGTATGAAATTGATACCAATTTAGTTCGTGGACTTGACTACTATAATAAAACTGCATTTGAGTTTGTAAGTGATAATATCGGTTCTCAATCAGCTATTGCAGGTGGTGGACGTTATGACAAGTTGGTTGAATTTTTAGATGGAAAACCTACCCCTGCTGTAGGGTTTGCACTGGGAATCGAACGTATTATGGAGCTGGTTGTAATGCCAACAAAAGAGCGAGAGGGTTACTATATTGGAGCGATGGATGCAGAAGCTATTGATACCCTCTTTCCATTGGCATCAAAAAAGAGACAGACCGACAAAGTGACACTTGAGTATAGCCCTAAAAAATTAAAAGCACACCTAAAAGGGGCAGATAAAGTAAATGCCAGATACTGTGCTGTTATTGGTGAAGATGAGCTAAGAGATGGCACAATTTGGGTTAAAGATTTAGTTGAAAAAGAGGAAACAACCATTTCTCTTGATGAATTTTAGGAGATAAAATGAAATTAGGTGTAAATATAGACCATATTGCAGTACTACGAGAGGCTCGTCAGATTAATGACCCCAACCCATTAGATGCTTTAGGCATTGTAAAACGTGCAGGTGCAGACCAGATAACCATACATCTTAGAGAAGATAGAAGACACATTCAAGATACAGATGCATACAACATCATCTATCTCTCTACTCTTCCTGTTAATTTGGAGTGTTCTATCGCTTCTGAAATGATAAGAATTGCATGTGAACTTCGACCTCATCGTGTAACACTTGTTCCAGAAAAACGTGAAGAGGTAACCACAGAAGGTGGACTCAATTTGGTTACCAATAAGCTACGCTTACGAGATGCTATAGAGACGCTTCATAAATTTGAAATAGAAGTTTCACTCTTTATTGACCCAACATTTGAAAATCTTGAAATCTCAAAAGATTTAGGTGTAGAGTGGATAGAGTTCCATACAGGTAAATATGCTAATCTCTACGCTATGCTTTATGCAAATCTCTCAAATACACATCATCATATTAAAGCCCTAGAACTCCCAAGAAAAGAGTTGGCAATCATGCTTGAAAAGGAACTCAATAATCTTCGAGCATTAAGTTCTGATGCAGTAAAAATGAATTTAAGAGTTGCAGCAGGACATGGACTTAATTATGAAAATGTTCAAGAAATTGTTAATATAGAGAGCATAGAAGAACTTAATATTGGTCAAAGTATTATTGCACGGTCAATATTTACAGGTTTAGAGCAAGCAATTTTAGATTTAAAAACTCTGCTTCTTCGTTAAAGTCTCTCTGTTATGCCAAAACGAAAAAAAATAGCCATTACAATTGGTGATTTAAATGGAATCGGAATTCAACTGGCTCTGGAAAATCATCATATTATTAGAAAAACCATTAATCCTATCTACTGTATAGATAAAAAGATGCTAAAAATCTGTTCCGAACTTTTAAATCTTCCTATTCCAGAAGACTTTAAAATCACAGAGAGTTTCTCTTCTTCCTTTATAGTCAAACCAGCAAAAGTAAGCAAAGAGAGTGGAGAGTACGCCTTTGCCTCTTTTGAAAAAGGTGTAATGTTAACAAAAAGTGGAAAAACAGAAGGTGTTATGACCCTTCCCATTCATAAAAAAGCATGGGAATTAGCAGGTATTAGTTACAAAGGTCATACTGATGCTCTTCGTGACTTCTTTATGGCAGATGCAATTATGATGCTGGGTTCTCCTGATATGTATGTAGCACTTTATACCGAACACATTCCTCTGCATAAAGTCCCTGAAGAGGTTCAAAACATAGAAAAACTAGCCTCTTTTTTAGTAGACTTCTACTATGCAATAAGAGACAATTTAAACAAAAGTGAGACCATAGCCCTTTTAGGACTAAATCCCCACGCAGGAGATGACGGAGTTTTGGGTCATGAAGAGAAGAGTATTATTCAAGCAACAGAGATTGCTCATAAGAAAATAAAAAAAGAGGTCTATACCCAACCACTTGTTCCAGATATTGCTTTTACCCCAAATAGTCGTAAAAACTATAGATATTTTGTTGCTATGTACCATGACCAAGGATTGGCACCACTAAAAGCCCTCTATTTTGATGAAGGAATTAATGTCTCATTAAATTTACCCATCAAGCGAAGCTCTGTAGACCATGGAACAGCCTTTGATATTGCCTATAAAGGTATCAAACTCAATAATCTTAGCTACCTCAATGCACTTCAATATTTTTAATAATAATCAGGAATAAAAACGCATTTTAGCTATAATTCCAAAAAAATAGAAAAGAGGAATTATATGTCAAATAGAACCCTAATTATTGGTGCTGGTGGTGTTGGAAATGTTGTTGTTTTTAAATCAGCAATGAATAGTAATACATTTGGAGAGATTACTCTCGCAAGTCGAACAGTTAGTAAATGTGATGCTATTGCTAAAAATGTCTTAGAGAAAACAGGCGTTAGCATCCATACAGCACAAGTCGATGCCGATAAGATTAATGAGTTGATTGAACTCTTTCAAAGTGTTCAACCCTCTATCGTTATTAATGTTGCACTTCCCTATCAAGATTTAACCATTATGGATGCCTGTAGCCAATATGGTGTTGATTACTTAGATACAGCAAACTACGAACATCCTGATACAGCCAAATTTGAATATAAAGAGCAGTGGGAAAGAGATGATGCCTTTAAAAAAGCAGGTATTATGGGTCTTCTAGGAAGTGGATTTGACCCCGGTGTAACCAATGTATTTTGTGCTTATGCTCAAAAGCACTACTTTGATGAGATTCATACCATTGATATTCTTGATTGTAATGCAGGAGACCACGGTTACCCCTTTGCAACCAATTTTAACCCCGAAATTAACCTACGTGAGGTCTCTGCAAAGGGTCGATATTGGGAAAATGGCGTATGGATAGAGACAGAGCCGATGGAGATTATGCAAGTTTGGGACTATCCTGAAATTGGAAAAAAAGACAGTTATCTTCTTTATCATGAAGAGATGGAGTCATTGGTAAAACATATCAAAGGACTTAAACGAATCCGTTTCTTTATGACCTTTGGAGAGAGCTACTTAACCCATATGAAATGTTTAGAAAATGTAGGAATGTTAGGGATTAAGGAAGTAGAGCATAAAGGGCAAAAAATTGTACCTATGGAGTTCTTGGCTACCCTACTTCCTGACCCTGCAAGCTTAGGAGAACGTACCAAAGGAAAGACCAATATTGGAATCTATGCTAAAGGGTTAAAAAATGGTAAAAGTAAAACTGTTTATATCTATCAAGTGAGTGACCACGAAGCGTGTTACAAAGAGGTAATGAGCCAAGGAGTTAGCTATACTACGGGTGTACCAGCTGTTATTGGAGCAAAATTAATATTGGAAAATGTATGGAAAAAAACAGGGGTATTTAATATGGAACAATTTAACCCAGACCCATTTATGGAGGAGTTAATGGTTCAAGGATTGCCTTGGAAAATTATTGAGAAATAGTGAAAAAAACGGTTAAATCTTAATATATTTTTAACCGTTTAAACTATAGATAAAGTGTAATGAATTAAAATATAAATAACAAAATGAGATTTTTATCAAGGATTTATTATGACTTATCGCAATAATCACCAAGCTCCCTTCTACTATATTATTTCTGTTGTTGTTTTAACAGCAATTGTTCTCTATACAACATCTAAGGTTAGCAATATTTTTCCTTAAATTAAATTAATTTTAATTTTTTATATTAAAATTAATAGTTAAAATTATATAATAAATCTTTATTAAAGGATTTATTTATGATTTTACTTAAGCATCTACTTTTTTTATCTCTATTTTATAATCTTACCTATGCAATTGAAATAAAAAGCCTTCATCATGCTGTAGATATTGCAGGAAAACAGAGAATGTTTACCCAACGTATGCTTAAAGATTATGCCATGATAGGGATGGAGAATAGTTTTGATAAACCCGATGAAGATTTAAATAAAACTATTGAGAATTTTGAAAATCATCTTGATGCACTACATGACTATACCCATAATCATAAAATCATAAAAAGTACACAAAAAGTTAGAAAAATTTGGCTTCCTATAAAAAGAATTTTACAAGAAGAACCCAATATTAATCAAGCATTAAAATTACAAGAGAGTTTGGAACTTCTCCTTCAAGCATCTGATGACACTACGCATCTCTTTGCAAAAGAGACAGGAGAGAAATCTGGAATTATTATTGATATATCAGGAAGACAGAGGATGTTATCTCAAAGGATGGCAAGTTTATATATGTTAAAAGTGTGGGGAGTAAAAAATAGAAATTTTCAAGAGAAAATGGACAGAAGTATGAAACTCTTTGAAAGTTCACTTAAACGACTACAAAGCTCTAAATTTAATACAAAAGAGATTACTCAACGATTAAAAGAGGTAGAGAAGTCATTTATCTTTTTTAAAATTATGAATAAAACATCCCATACCTTTATTCCTACACTTATCTACAAAAAGTCAAATGATATTCTAGAGAATATGAACATTGTAACTAAAAACTATGTTGATTTAAAAATAAAATAGGAGAAGATGATGTACCAACCAATAATAAAACCTATCACAACAATGATAATGTTTATACTCTTCTCTTTTACTCAACTTTTAGCAAAAGAGAAAAATGCGAAAGTAGAGCTGATTAATATTGCAGCCAAACAGAGAATGCTATCACAACGTATTGCAAAAGATTACCTCTATCTCCATAAAAATATTGCCATGAGTAAAACTCAAAAAGAGTTAACCGTATCCTTGGAGAATTTCTTTGCGTCACATCAAATCTTGGTGCAATCTATTAAAGATGACGAGATTAAGAATCTTCTTGATTTTGTAAAACTCAGCTCTAATGATTTTAATACAACTATTCATGAAGAGTTCTCCTTAGATAATGCACAGCTGGTTCTAGATTTAAGTGAATCAATGCTAGAGGGAAGCCAATATGTTGTTGATTCTCTTAAAGACTCTATTGAAGTTGAAGAGTCTCAAATCATTGAAATTGCAGGAAGACAACGAATGTTGGCTCAACGTATTGCGAAATATTATATTGCTTATCAATCTGGTATTAAAGATGAAAATACGGTTAAAAGTATGAGAGAGAGCATCTTGGCGTTTGACAGTAATTTAAATATGCTTTTAATCAATAAAAACAATACTCCTACCATACGTAATAAGATTGATGAGGTCAACAAACTCTGGAAGATTGTACATAAATTTTATAACAATATTGAAAAAGGGGGACTCCCCCTTATTGTCTTTAATACCACCGATAAAATTACTCAAAAAATGAATGAGATTACACATCTGTATCTCTTGACCCATAAATAAGAAGAGATAATGAAAAAAACAACAATTATACTTTTTCTAATTCTAGGACTCTTTACTCTAAGTAAAGCCTCAACACGAAGTGATGTAAAGATTATTGAAGCATCAGAAAATATCCGATATTTAAGCCAAAAAATAGCAAAAGAGTATCTATATCTCTATTATAATCCTAAGAAAATAAATCTAAAAGATAAATTAACAAGAAGTATGAGAAAACTAAAAGAGAATATTCATACCATCGCTATTAATACCCAAAATGATGAGAGTAAAAATATTCTTAATTTTTTAACCTATACCAATGAAGAGATTCAACTGCTACTAACAGAAAAAGCAAATAATGACAAAAGTATTCTTATTCTAGACTACAGTGAAACCTTTGTAGAGGCAGCAAACTCCATTCAATTTCTACACCAATATAAATTTTCAGATGAAGAGAAGATGCTTATGAGTTTAAAAGAGCTTGAGTACCTTCTAGAACGTGTTATTAAATACTATATGGCATCCATTATGAATCTTAATAAAATTAGTAATGCACAACATATGCAACGTGCCATATTAAAGATTGAAGTTATTTTAAGCATGATAAAAAACTATCCTTATCCTAAAAAAATAAAAAAAGAGCAGAAAAAAATTGTAGACTATTGGAGAACCAATAAAAAATTTTTAAATATTCTAACCAATATATCTGTTCCAAACTTGCTATTAATCTCTACTAAAAATTTCAAAGCCAGTATATTAAGATTGGAACTTTATCATAAACAGAATCAATAAAAAGGCTTATTATGAGCATAAAAAATAATAAAAGTATCACCGTTATATTCCTTGTTGTAAGCATTATGATATTCTCTTTCTTAATTTACAATATCACCCTATATCTAAATGAATGTAATAAAAAAGAGAAACACTTAACACACATTCTTTTAATAGAGAAGATGAACCACATTATTAATAAAATTGAAAATGAACGTATCTATAGTGCCATGTATCTTGGTATGCAAGAAGAGACTACCTTTAATCAAGTCAACTCTTCTAGAAAAATTGTTGACCAAGAGATTGCAGAGACGCTTCTATTTTTAAATAAAAAAGTCCTCTTTTCGAAACAGAAGAAATTTTTAAAAAAGATACTTAAGACATTAACAGAGATAAGAGAAGTTGTTGATATTCTTGAAGGAGATTATAGAAGTAATCTCTTTGAAAATTATGAAAATAGAATCATTATTCCATTAAATCAAAATATTGAAATATTGGGTCAACGATTTTTAGAAGAGTATAAAAGTGAACTCTTTGCTTTTCAAGAGTTAATGAAAATGAAACATAATCTAAATAAAGAGACAACTTTTATCTCATTTATTTTAAGTAATTCAAAGAAAATGACACTCAAAGAGCTACAGCTTTGGGAGAATATTATTAATAATGACTCAACTCCAGACTTTAGCCACTTAAAAAATAGTAAAATAGCCAATGAGCTATCGGAGAGTTTAAATCCACTACATTTTGCAAATATCAAAAACTATGAACGGGCAAAAATTTTTAATGGTGTCTTAAAAGGAAAATATAAACTTCCAATTGAAAAATGGCTGAATGTATCTACCAGTAAAATAGATAAAATCAATGTTGCACAAACGATACTTTTTATCAATATGAAATCTTCACTAAACAGAGAGATAGCTCTTTTAGAAAAAAAAATTATGAATATGTTCTTTACGATTCTCTTCTTTTTTCTACTTATCCTTATGTTTCTCTACCTCATCTACAATATACGAAAAAACAGTCTCTATCTTACCGAAACACTCAAAGATATAGAAGCAGAGCTTAATGAAAAACAGAAACTAGAGATACAAGAGGTTATAAAAAAGAATAACACCATAGAGATTTATAAATTTCTAGCCAATGCCATAAAAGAACCCAGCAGAGAAAAAGATAATTTTTTAGCCAATATGTCCCACGAAATACGCACACCACTTAATGGAATTATTGGCTTTACAAATCTTTTAAAAGCAGAAAAACTCTATGGAGAGCAGTTGGAATTTGTTAATATAATAGAAGAGAGTTCTAATAATCTATTACATATAGTAAACGATATTTTAGACTTTGCCAAAGTCTCATCTGGAAAAATAGAGTTTGAGTATATCTCTTTTAATATTATGGAAAAATTTGAATCTTGTGTCGACTCCTATACCATTAAAGCTTCTCAAAAAAACATTGAACTCGGACTCTTCATTGACCCAGAGCTACCAACAGAGATTATTGGAGACCCCACTAAAATTTCCCAAGTTATTCTGAATCTTCTAAGCAATGCTATTAAGTTTACTCCCAACGAAGGACAAATCAATATTAGTATTGTTAAAGTAGCAGAGACCAGTCAAGATATTGATATTAAATTCTCTGTAAAAGATTCTGGTATCGGTATTGAAGATGAAAAAAAGAGTAAAATTTTTGATGCTTTCTCTCAAGCCGATGCCAGTACCAACAGAAAATTTGGAGGAACGGGTCTTGGTCTAACCATCTCCAGTAAATTTGTAGAGCTAATGAATGGAAAACTACAAATAGAGAGCCAAAAAGATGAAGGGAGTACCTTCTTTTTTACCCTTAAACTCAAACGCTCAACAGAAGCAAAACCTCAAATACAGAGAAAATATCCAAAACTTAATATTGGATATATCAGTAGTGGTGGTTTACTAGAGAATGAAATTGATAAAAACTTAGAAAAATATATCAAATATTTCAAAGCAAATTTTAAAATCTATAATAGAAACGAACTCTTTTTAGATAAAGTTCTACCTGATATTCTGTTTATCAATGAGCGATGTATTCCAAGTAAAGAACTCTTTAAACGCTTTTTACGTCTTGATACAAAGGTTGTACTTATTACAACACCAAATAGTCGAGAGTACCTCCATATTGATAGAAAAAAGATTGAAAAAATTATCTATAAACCACTTAATTTTTCTAAAGTCACACAAACCTTGGAACTGGGAAAAAAGATTGAAAAAGAGGTTGCCAAAACGATAACAACACCAGAGAATTTTACAAATATGAATATTTTGGTTGCTGAAGACAATATCATTAATCAAAAACTAATTTTTAATATTTTAAAAAATCTCAACACAAATATCACTCTCGCATCTAACGGAAAAGAGGCATTTGAAAAGTTTAAAAATCAATCCTATGATATTATATTAATGGATATAGAGATGCCAATTATGTCAGGAATAGAGGCAACCCAAGAGATTATCCGTTATGAAAAAGAGCATAAACGCATACATACACCAATTGTAGCACTTACAGCCAACCCCATCCAGCGTAATCAAGAACGATATTCCAAAGAGGGCATGGATGAGTTTCTAGAAAAACCTCTACAGATTCAAAAATTAAAAGAGATACTGCAAAAGCACTTTAGACCTAAAATAGAAGGAAAAGCCTTAAAAAATAGCCATGTACTCCTCTACAAAGAGACCAAACTCTCAGGAAAAATCTATGAAGCAATTCTCAATAACTTAGGATATAAAGTAGATATATCTGATTCAGAAGATGAATTTAGAAGAAAAATATCTACAAATAATTATAAGTTTGCCCTTTTTGATGCAAAACTACTATCTACGCTTAATGCAGAAGAGACCCAAAATACTATTGTCGAGTTAATTAAAAATAGTGGTGCCATCCCTTTTGCCTTTACAGAAGATAGTCAATATCAACGCTACTGTAAAACCATAAAGTCAAAAACAAACGCACAAGAGTTAGAGAGTTTTTTAAAACAAGCGTGAACTACCTTGTTCTTTTAGAGCAAGGTTCTCTCTGGCTAGACCTATTCACTCAAACGGCTAATATTTGCACCCAATGATGCCAATTTTCCCTCTAAATCATCATAACCTCTATCCAAATGGTAAATTCTATGTACATTTGTTGTACCATTTGCTACCAAACCAGCCAATACCAAAGCTGAACTTGCACGTAAATCGGTTGCCATAACATCTGCACCATATAACTCTGCTACAGGTCGGACAGCAGCAATATTTCCCTTTAACCAAATATCTGCACCCAATCGATTTAACTCACTTACATGCATAAAACGGTTCTCGAATAATCTCTCTTCTACAACACTCTCACCAATTGCCATAATCGCTACTGCCATAAACTGTGCTTGCATATCTGTTGGAAATCCTGGGTACTCTGTAGTAATTAAACTTACAGGCTTTAAACGCTCTTTACCACAAATGGTTATTTTATTCTCTTCTATCTCAAAAAAACAACCCATTGATTCCAATTTATCAATAGAGGCTTGAATATGTTCAGCATTAACATTTTCCAAAGTAATCTTTGATGCTGTAATTGCTCCTGCACAAAGATATGTTCCTGCTTCAATTCTATCTGGAATAATTGTCACATCTTTAAATGTCAAAGGTTTTTGCCCTGTCCCCTCAATTACAATAGTAGAAGTCCCGACTCCTTCAACTTTTACTCCTGCTGAAGCTATCATTTCACAAAGTTGAACAATCTCAGGCTCTTTTGCCGAATTTACAATCGTAGTTGTACCATGAGCTAATGCAGCAGCCATAATAATATTTTCTGTTCCACCAACCGTAATTTTATCAAAAACAATTCGTGCCCCTTGCAGACCATTTGGAGCTTCTGCACGTACATATCCCCCTTTAATCTCAATCTTTGCACCCATCGCTTCAAGTGCTTTTAGGTGTAAATCAATAGGGCGTTGACCAATAGCACATCCACCTGGAAGGCTCACTTCACACTCGCCAAAACGTGCCAACAGAGGTCCTAAAACCAGAATAGAAGCCCTCATCTGAGAGACAATCTCATAAACAGCTTTAGTGGAGTTCATTGTTCCATTATCTATTGTGGCTACTGTTTTATTATGTAGAACCGTTCCACCCAAAATATCCAAAAGCTTTAATAGTGTTCGTATATCAACAACATTAGGAAGATTTGTTAAAGTAACAGGTTTATCAGAGAGAATAGTTGCAGCAATAACAGGAAGAGCAGAGTTTTTTGCACCAGAGATTTGAATAGAACCAGAGAGTTTAGCTCCACCCTTAATTTGTAAGTAGTCCATTTATAATTTATCCATATATTTAATTTTTATAAAGATGTAATCTTATCTAAAATTAGATAAAATCTCTAAACAGATATAAACCTGATTTTAGATAAAGTTTGATGTTACATTAACAAAAATTAAAGGAAATAAATGGACATTAATTTAACACCCGAGGCTCTTCTATCTCAATTAGGATATAGTAAAACAGAACCTTCGATTAAACAGATGACAAAAACCATAGATAATACAAACGGATTTAATAATTTCTCTAAACATATACTCGCTCTACATGACCAACTTGCACCGATGAAAGGTTTTGTTGCACTCTCTAACTCAAAAGATGTCTTTAAAATTAAACGTAGCCAAGAAGTTTCAAAAGAGATTGATGAAGAGTTTGTAAATCTTGTAGAGGGTTGGGCAGATAAGTATAAAATAAAATTAGAAAAAGTAGAAAAAAAACCAACCTACTACATTATTGGTCAATAATATATGCCACTTAGCACCCTAAATGAAGAACAGCTAAGTGCAGCAACTGCACCTACTGGAAACAATCTTATTATCGCTTCGGCAGGTACAGGAAAAACTTCTACCATTGTTGGTAGAATTGGGCATCTGCTCCATAATGGAGCAGACCCTTCTAAAATACTGCTACTCACCTTTACCAATAAAGCTGCTGGAGAGATGTTGGCACGTGTTGGTCGCTATTTCCCACCAGCTGTGGTTAAAAAGATAGAATCGGGTACATTTCATGCTGTCAGCTATAGATGGCTTAAAGATATGAATAAAAACATTACTTTAAAACAGCCCAATGAACTTAAAACACTTTTTCGTTCAGTCTATGAAAAACGCCAACTCAAACGCTTAAATCTGGATACGGAAGCCTTTTCAGCAACCTATCTATATGAACAGTATAGCTTATACCAGAATGCTTCTCTTGATGGTTTTGATGTCTGGTTTATTGAAAAATATCCCGACCATCGCCCCCTTATTGACATCTATATGAATATTATTGATGAGTTTGAAGAGACAAAAGAGAAGTATGGTTTTGTATCGTTTAATGATTTACTGTTAAAAATGAGAAGCCATCTTTTGGAACATGGTAGAGATTTGGTTGAAGTACTGGTAGATGAATATCAAGATACCAATACCTTACAGAGTGCATTAATTGATGCGATGACACCAAAATCACTCTTTTGTGTAGGAGATTATGACCAGAGTATTTATGCATTTAATGGAGCAAATATTCAAAATATTGCTACTTTTGGACAACGTTATAAGAATGCCACAGTTTTTACCCTTGATAAGAACTATCGCTCATCAGCCAGTATCCTATCACTAGCAAACCGTGTCATTGAGAGAAATGAACGCATCTATCCTAAAAAACTCGTGGTCACTAAAATAGGAAAACACCAACCTCCTAAACTATTACACTACAATGAACTTTTTAATCAATACCAATCAATCGCACGAACCATTAAACAGAGCTATACGCCCGTTAATGATATTGCTGTAATCTTTAGAAACAACGCCTCTGCTGATGGAATAGAAGCGAGTCTAAGAGAGATGGGAATCCCCTCTAAACGTAAAGGTGGAAACAGTTTTTTCGAAGCCAAAGAGGTAAAATTTCTACTTGATGTCTGTGCATTACTGGTTAACCCCAAAGATATGATGGCATTTATTCATATTTTTGAATATGGGAAAGGAGTTGGTTCGGCACTGGCAAAAGAGATGTTTGAATGCTTTATACATTTTGGAGAAGGAAGTCTCTTTATGGGTATAATGCATCCAAAACGCTTTACTCTACCCAAACTAAATCCCAATAAAAATCTACAACTGGGGCTTTTTGATGATGACACCGAAATTGGTTCAATTACACGATTTTCCCATATAAGTATGAGTGAACGTCTTCGTTCTCATCCTATTTTAAAACATCCAAAACTCACAGCTGATGGTGTGGAGTTTTTTATAAAATTTCATCAATTCATACAATCTATCAACAAAGTAAAACAGCCTAAAACCCTACTTATTAAACTGATGAATTCTCCTCTTTATAATGATATAATCAATATTTTAGCTACCCAGAGAGGAAAACTAAAATCGGGTGAGATAGATGAAACACGAAAATCCTTAGCCAAAGAGCGAATAGCTAGAAAAGCCCAACTATTGAGCGATTTGGCATCTCACTATCAAGAGACACAACGCTTTGTAAATGCCATGATTCTAGGAGGTAATGAACTCACAGAAGGAGATGGAGTCAATCTATTGAGCATTCATGCCAGTAAAGGGCTAGAGTTTACCGAAGTCTATGTAGTCGACCTCATGGATGGACGTTTTCCCAACACCAAATTAATGGGAAAAGGTGGAAGCTTAGATGAAGAGAGACGCTTATTCTATGTTGCTGTAACCCGAGCCAAAGAGCGACTCTATCTCTCTTATGCCAAATATGATAAAGTCAAAAAACTAGATTTTAGAGCCTCCCCATTTTTAGTAGAAGCAGGAATGGTTAAAGTTTAATCTTAGTGCGTTGAAGAAATATACCTTAAAGAAAAGAGAAAATTTCTCTTTTCTAGAAATTTTTTAATTTTTTTTAAAAAACATAAAATTTATGCTATGATTTTTATTATGAAACTATTAAAAAAATTAACACTAACCCTATTTATTCCTTTTCTACTTGTGGTATCTCAAGCCAAAGAGCCACTTCCTCCTGTACCTTATGACTATCTCTCTAAACCAGAAGTAAAAAGATTTATCAATATGATGGTTAAAAGAAACCACTTTAAACAAAGCTATATGGAAGAGGTTTTAGCCAATGCAATGCTTGATAGAGAGACCCTTGATAGATATACAGGTAAATATAAAATAAACACAACCAATGGAAGTTGGGAACGCTATAAAGACCATGTTTTGGACTCTGAGACAATGAAAAAGGCTGAAAATTTTAAACGAGACTACTACCAAATTCTTAAACGTGCCGAGCAAGAGTACAATATTGACATGGATTATATTGTCGGTTTTATGGGCGTAGAGAGCAAATATGGAACCTATACAGGTAACTACCGTGTGCTTGATTCACTGGCAACACTCGCTTTTCATAAAAATCGTATGAAAAAGTTCTTTAAGTCAGAGTTTAAAAATCTATTTTTACTAATGAGAGAAGAGAACCGAGATATATACACGCAATATGGTTCATTTGCAGGAGCAATGGGTGCCGTACAGCAAGTTCCATCGGTACAACGACGATATGCCATGGATTATAATGGAGATGGAGTCAGAGACCCTTGGGACTTAGAAGATTGTATTGGTGTTATTGCTAAATTTATGCACTCTAAAGGGTGGAAGAGAGGTGGGGTTGTTGCTGTACCAACCAACTTTTCAGGAAAACGATTCAAAAAGTTAAGAACCAGCCACAAGAAACGATACTCAGTAAGTTATTTACGAAAAATGGGCATCAAACCCTTAAAACCATTTAATGAGAGCAAGGCCTACTTATTAAAAACTAGAAACAGAAATCATGATGATATTTGGATGGGTGGGAAAAACTTTCGAGTCTTAACAAAATATAATAACTCAACCTCTTATGGAATGGCAATTCATCTAATTGCAGAACATGTCAAAGATTAAATTATCGCTCCTCCTGCTTAAGAGTTCTTGTAAAACTAGGAAATGACGGCTTTGACCTCCTCTTGTTCGGGGCTAAAGCCTCCGATTCCAAAGTGTTTTACAAGATGCCTAATATTGGTCAACTACTTAATTAAGCACTCTAATTTTAATGTTTAATAGAAAAGCAAATTAAAAAAATAGAAATTAAACAGATAAAAAATAAAAATATATACCTAAACCGTTGACTCTCTTCTACTTTTTTATCCTTTACTCCCCGTACTTTATCTCTATAAATAATAGAAACCTCTTTATCAATAGTGCTATATAATTCAGATAATTTTAAATTATACTTATCTTGAAGTGCTAAAGCCATCTCTTTATCTTGAAAATTTGGGACAACAACCAACAGTGTTTTATAGTAATCAATGATTTTATAAATATCATCGCTTCTCTCAACTTTAACCGTAAGTAGAGAAGCCTCTATTTCAGGAGCATAACAGCTCTGTAGCGAGGCTTCTAGAAACGCTATCTGCTCTTCTAGATTTGGAGTTTGATTTGCTTGACTATAAAGCTTATCGGAGCGTTCAATCTCTTGGGATGTACAACTAAAAGATAATGATGAAAATAAAAAGATAAAAAGTAGTATAATCAATTTCATAAACTTATTCTACAAACAATAGGTTAAAAAAGGAGATGTTTATGAAAAGAATCTTAATATTTTTACTACTACTGAACGCATTAATATATGCCAACAGTTACGCATTGGTAATTGGTATAGATGGAAATGGTCTTGTAGGGGCTTCGAATGATGCTTTAATAATGCAGACACTTTTAGTAAAAAAACATATCAAAAACATTAAACTCTTAACCAATGAAAATGCTACCAAAAACCGTATAATCAAAGAGTTCTCTTCTATTGCAAACCGTGCCAAAAGAGGAGACTATATTTACCTCTTTTTTTCAGGTCATGGAACAAATGAGAATGACCCAAATATTAGTGATAAGTTAAAAAAACAGCTCAAAGAGACAGGAGGACTTGTTCCTTATGGATTAAAAAAACTTAACTATAAAGGCTTAATAGTTATTAAACGTGATTTGGTTAAATATTTTAAAGAGTTAGAGAGAAAGAGAACCAATACAGTTATTATCTTTGATGCTTGTTTTTCAGGAGACTCATTTAAAGGATTTCAACCAGTAAAAGGGTATCTCTCTCTTTACCACAGACCCTCAAGAGACTATAGTAATTACCCCTATAAACACATTACTTTTTTAAGTGCATCAACCAAACTTGATTCAACAGCTGAATCTGCCAAAAAAAGACGAGGTTTCTACTCTATGGCATTAACAAAATGTCTTAAAAAAAATTCACAATTCACTCAATTAAAATCATGTATCAGAAAAGAGTATAAATTTAGAGGAATATTTCTATCTAAAAATAAAAAACAATCTCTCTTCCCTCTATAATTTATATTTTTTTGGGGAATTTATCTCTCTGGTTAGTATAATCATAAACCACATAAAGGAAACCTATGTACAAACTGCTTATCCCCTTATTTTTTAATACTCTACTCTTCGCTGACTGTAGTACCAATCAGAAACAACAAGCTACACTTTTCTGGAAACAGAGCCAAACAATGCATGGTATAGAGAAAGTAGAAAATTTAAAAAAAGCATTAGGAACCTGTCCATTAAAAAAAATTAAAGTAGACTACTATCTTACTTTAATAGAAAAACAGTTAAATCAAAAAACATTATCTTTAGCACTACTCAATCATCTTAACAGAGATATTTTTGATGTTCGTGCAATAAACAGCTCTCTTTTTATTGCTTATCTTCGTAATAAAAATGAGAATAAAATTTCAATCCTTACTCAAAAAATAGCACAACTAGAAGAGAAGATTCAAAACAATCAAGAGAAACTCAACCAACTACATGCCTATCAAAAAAACAGTGGAACAAAAAGAGCTTTTGGCTCGGGAGAACGCATACAGCTTCCTATTCTTTTTGCCAATGGAAAAGCCAATATTCAAAGTAATGGCAATATTAGAAAGCTTATTAAGCGTATCAAAGCCACATTAAAAGAGGATAAAAATGCACACTTTTTTATTACAGGGTATGCCAGTTCAAGAGGAAAAGCTTCTCTAAATCAAAGGTTATCAGAACAGAGAGCCATTAATACAAAATCTTATATTGAGAGGTACATACCAAAAGGGCATATTGAAACAGATGGAGAAGGAGAGAGTGACCTCATCTGCAATAGTGAAGGTTATCCAGAATTTATAGGTGCTGGAGAGTATCTATGTAAAAATGGAACAGAGAATGAAGCATCAAGCAGAAGAATTGAAGTATTGAGAAGGAGATAAAGATGAAAAAAATGATATTTATGGGATTACTGTTGGCACTAACAACACAATTGATAGAAGCAAAAAATTATTATGGTGTGGTTATAGGCTGTTGTGCAGAGTATGAGCATAAGAAAGAGAATAGAAATATTCCTGCTCTCCATGCCCAAGATGATGCAGAGAGTTTTTATAAAATACTTATTGATATGTATTATCAAGGTAATCCAACAAAAGCAGAAGAAAAACTCTATCTTCTTACCGAAAGAAGAGCAACCAAAGAGCGTATCAAAAATACTCTAAAAAATGTGGCAAAAAAAGCACAACCCAATGATGTGGTTTATTTTTTCTATTCGGGGCATGGAAGCAGTTTGGCAGATAAAAGTAAAATAATAAAAGTCTCTTATAGAAATAATAAACTGATGAAAGCGATGGAGAACTCAGGACTAATTGTTCCCTATAATTTTAGATTTAAAGATGTTTTACATACAGCCATTATTGGAAGTAGAGATTTAAGAGACAATGAAGGCTTTGGACTTAGCTATTTAGATAAAAAAGGGGTGCAAGTAGTTATGATAAGTGACTCCTGTTTTGCAGGAAATATCTATAGAACAAGCAACAACACAACAGGGAAGTATATCCCTATCAGTCAACAAATCAATACCATAACTGCAAACTCTAGTAAACCAGAAGAGAAGAGCTACTACAATAACCTTATCTTCTTTTCAGCAGGAGGCACAAGCACTGTTGTAACTGAAAATGACCGATTAGGACGAGGAAAATTTACCTTGGCACTAGAAAAATGTTTAAAAACAGCCAATCAAAATCAAGATAATAAAATTACCAAAGGAGAACTAGAAGCGTGTCTACGAACTGAAGATACGGCTAGAGCATTTATTCCTTATCCTGCCAATAGACTTAGTCATCATACTGTATTTAAAGCACCTCTAAAAAGAGTTACTCTACAACAGAAAGATAAAATTAGAGTAAAAAGCTCTATTCATGGATTAAAAAACTTAAGCAATCAAATTGTTATAGACAATAAAAACTACGATATAGAGATTATTCGCACAAAAAACAGATATAAAATTTTCAGATATACAGGTGAAGAGTATGCCAATGTTGACAAATCCCATTTAAGCCTCTATCTAAATGCTCTAAAGCTCTTTAAACTCAAAGGTTCAGAAAAACTTGATATTGCTCTAATAGAAACTAAAAAACGAAAAGAGATGGCTCAATTTTGTGATGGTGAAGAGTTGGCTGTAGAGATAAAAAACCAAAAATCCAACAGATACGTTGTAGCAATTACACTAAATAATCAAGGTGGGGTTATTATGCTACAACCAAATGATTACCAAACAACCTCTTCTACTATTGTTAAAACCAAAGCCCAGTACCCTTTTGGAATGGATAAACTAAAAGTATTTATCCTATCAAGCCAACAGCAATACAATAAGATAAAAGAGCTTGTAGTCAAAGATGGTGTATTAAATAACTATGCAGTCAATAAACTCTATAACATTCTAAAAAGTAACAAAAACTACAAAGAGGCAGAAATAGATATAGAGACCATAGGAAAGCCTGTCAACTACTGTAGGGAAGGAGATTTATAATGAAAAAGATACTAATATCACTACTAATTTTATCAATAACTACACTATGGGCAGAGAAATATGCCCTTATTGTAGGTGTCAATGATGTACACGGAGAGAATGCACTCTATACAGATATAGATTTAAAGATTATAAGTAAACTTCTTAAAAAATCAGGATTTAAAATCACCCAGCTTCGAGGGAGAGATGCCTCTTTAAAAAAAGTACGAGAGAAGTTTAAAAGCTTTTATAGCTTACGCTCAAAGGATACCTTCTTATTCTACTACACAGGTCATGGTGCAAGAATGCAAGGAGTCAACTCTAATGAACCTGTAGATAACTTTTTTGTAATGAACAGTGCATTTTTTAGCAATGAAGATACCGTTGCTGGTGGAGTCTTAACTGATAACGAATACTCTATGCACCTACATAAAATTAAAGCACAGAAGATAAGCATTATTGATGCCTGTCACAGTGCTACTATCTATAAAAGTTTATCAAACAAAGTTTTTGTTAAAAGCATCCATCCCAAAGGAGGAAAAAAAATCTTTAACCGAGCCAGAAATATTCTAAATTTTCAATCCTATAAACCAAAAAATCTTATTAATATATCAGCTTCAAAAGATAGCCAACAGGCAGAAAATAGCCCCATAGGTTCTATTTTTACTGTAGCATTGGTTGATTTGATTAAAAAGAACCCAAATATAAGCTTTAGAAGCTTAGAGAAGCAACTACGAAAAAAGATTAGACCAACAGCACTAAGTATTGCGCAAAGAGTCAAAAGCAGATACCCCTCTTATGCAGGGCTAGAGGGGAATTTTACACCTGTCATCACAACTCTCCCACGTACCCTAAAGCATCTATTGGTCAAAGATATTTTTGTAAAACAAAAACCTCATCCCTCTTTGGCAACAGTACTCATAGAAAATCCAAAACATAAGCTAACCATAGAGACATCTAATCATAAAAAAGATTACCCCTTAAACAGACCTATAAAATTAAATATCTTCTCTAAAATAAAAGAGGGTTATCTCTATATTTTTGAACAAAAACAGAACAGCTATACATTTCTAGACCAACAAGAGCTAGAAGATTGTCAAAATATAGGAGCAAGACAACGATGTAAAGTCGATACCATCTATGCCACCAAACCTCTTGGAGAATCGGTTATCTATGCAGTAGTCACAAAAGCACCTCTAAATATAAACCAAAAAGAGGTACAAAAAGATAAACTTATTAAGCAGTTAAAAAGAGATAAAATTGATGGTGTCTCTTTAAAATTAAATATTAGATAAATATCACAATATAGGTAGGTCGGGATGCCCTCATCCCCACAATAGCTTGGAAACGACGGCTTTAGCCTCGTCTTGTTCGTAGCTATTGCCCAATGCCAATGAAATAAGGCATTTTACGGAAATGAGGCTTTAGCCCAATGCCAATGAATTAAGCTTTTGAATCTGTAGGGACATCCCTTGTGGGTGTCCACAACTACCGAAATATTTGGATACCCATAAAGGGTATCCCTACAAAAAACAATACAAAATTCCTTAATTCATTGGCATTGGGCTTTAGCCTCCGATTCCAAAGAGTTCTACAAGATGTCTATATAACAGCAAAATCCCGTAGGTTCGATTTCATCGAACGCCAAAACCAAGCATAAACAACAAAACAAATTCATCAACCAAACAAACCTAAATAACGCGTTCGATAAAATCGAACCTACACCATCCCAACCTTTTTTAAAGTAGAAAAGTAAAAAAGTTACTGTCCTGCTCTAACGCACCGAACATAATAGCTATTAGCCTTATAGTTGCTGTACTGACTACCATAGTGGAAATAGACAATCCACGCATTATCATTATAGTAAGCATAGGTAGTCGAACTCCAATAATAGTAAGAGTTGGTAAAGCCTTTCTTTTTATAGCATTTTTGATACTGATTATTATTGTTATTTTTTTCTGCATCTTTACCAAAAAAATCACTATTAATAATACCACCACAATCCGTTACAACCTCTTTTAACTCATCTATAGTTGGTAATCTCCCACCACTAGCACTACAGATTTTTTTGGCATCTTTCCAATTGGCTTTGCAAATACCATCTTTATCAATTTTCCCTCCATTAGCTTTACAGGTGCTGTTGGTTGGGGTTATCCATTTAGAGGTAGGGTCAGGTTGATTTTTACTACTCAAATACAAAATATTCTCAAAATGAGGAGCATAATAGGGCTTCTGTTTTCCTTTTGTATCATGAGAGACTTTCGCCCGAACCTTGGTAAAAATATCTCCAATAGAGTATGGTTGTGTCAAAAACTCTGCCAATGCTTTGGCATAGGGACTGTTTCTTATTCCATCATCGGCTGTTTTACCAACCTCTGTGGCATAAGAGATAACATAATCATTGTTTAACCTTGATTGTGGTTGTCCTAGCCCTTTGTCTCCTTTGACTTTGGCAAAATCATTACTTCGACAAGCATCAAGTAACAAAATGCTAAATTTTGCCCCATTTGTACTCGCCAAAAGCTTACCATCACTTATCGCCTCATTGCCCAAATCAGCTTCATTAAGCAGTGATTCAAACGCACCAATTGGGATAAGATAGTTTTTATTATCAATAGTCGAGTGGACTCCATGCCCCGAGAAATAGATAATAGCAATGGTATCACTGCTTAT
>Ga0256843_1000978_pt1 | contig 23349 bp, 26 predicted proteins | sample AlvinellametaG_FD_191572 | JGI IMG/M metagenome (GOLD analysis project Ga0256843, IMG submission 191572) | Pompeii worm associated microbial communities from hydrothermal vent at the East Pacific Rise, Pacific Ocean - Alvinella | ecosystem: Host-associated > Annelida > Integument > Unclassified ... | reverse complement strand
ATGATAAACAACTTGCAGGACTTTTAGAAATAAATGATTTTTTCCAAAGAATAGTTTTGTTAAATGTTCATATAAGTAAAGTAAGAGTCAATGGAGAAAGACTGCCACATAAAACAGTTGAATTTTTTAAAAAGTTTGAAAAGTGTAGTGATCTACAGCACTATTTTACACCAATTACAGCATATAAAAGCTTTGAAAATTTCGCAGATCGAGTTCTTAGCAATATTACTAAAACAAGTGACTATATTGCAACAGGTTTATTATCTATAGCAGAAGATGCAGAGCCTACTATTTTTGAGTATCAGGATTAAATCATGACTCATTCATTTGATGTAGAAATAGCTAAAGAGCTAGGAATAGAAAAAGCAGTAATACTGCATAATTTAGTGTTTTGGATTAATAAAAACATAGCTAATTATAAGAATAAGTATGATGGGAAAACATATTCATACAACTCTTATGAAGCGTTTGAAGAGTTGTTCCCTTATATGAAAAAAGAGAAGATAAAAAGAGTCATTTTATCTTTAGAAAAAGATGATATTTTAGTTAGTAGAACAGACTTAAATAAGAACAAGTTTGATAAGACAAAATGGTACAGTTATGGAAATAATCCTATTGTTAAGAAGTTAGGACTAATAGATGAAAAAGCCCTAAATAACGATGTTCATTCGATAGTGCAAGATAATCTCTCCGATGGTGCAAAATTGCACGATGGGGAGTGCAAAATTGCATCATCTATAAAGAATAATAATCAAAGACAGATAAAAAACCAGATAGAAAACTCAGATAATAAAAATATACAAAAAGATTTTTCATTTTCTCTCACTAAAAGCTCACAATTTGAAAATACAAGTGCAGAGTATCAAGACAAATTAAAAGCTTATGCCGTATCTAAAGATGGAGCATACAGCTATCAGGCATTTTTAGATCATCACTTAGCTAAAGGCTCAAAGTTTAAAGACTGGAGCAGAGCATACAACACATGGATAAACAACTCAATAAAATTTAACAAGTTTGTTCCAACTGCATATATCAAAAAACTAGATCATCCTACACTAGAAGCAGTTTATGCAGAGTATGGAACTAACAGAGCATACGACACTAGCACTTTATGCTACTTAGGAACTTTTAAACAGATGGCAAAGACAGAACAGCCACAGCAACAGCCAGAACATCAAACAGCAAACAAGTCTGTAGAGGGTATATTTGCAGGACTTGCAGAAAGTAAGAGGGTATCGTGATGTTAAAGTTAATAGAGTATTCAAATCAAAAAGACACGAATTACATCATAGCAGGAATTGTAGATGAGAATTTTATATTGATGGGTTTTACAGTTGCAGATAGAAACTTACAGCGTGCTACAGATAAGAACTTTAGAACAGCAGAGAGAGCAATGAAGTGGGCAGATAGCAATTATAAGGCTTTGATATGAGTGTAAGAGTAATAAACGATATTGATGCAGTAGTAGTTGATTTAGTTCCTATGCCTGCACCACGTCCGAGATTTAGTAAATATGGAACTTACAACAATTCTAAATATACAAACTATAAGAGTGCTTTTTTACTCAAAGCAAAGCAACAAAATAAGAAGTTTTTAACAGGAGCTTTGAGATTAGAAGTTTTGTTCGTTATGCCTATTCCAAAGAGTTGGAGTAAAAAGAAGAGATTAGCAAGTGTAGGGCAGCCACATGTTTGTAAGCCAGATACAGATAACTTAGTTAAGTCTATGTTAGATGCACTAGAGGGAACAATATACAAGAATGATAGCCAGATATACAGTATATCAGCAAAAAAAGTTTACGGAAATAATCCAAGAACAATTTATATTATAGAGGAGTTAAAAGATGACTAAAGAGATGTTAAAAGAGAAGATTGAAGAGATTAAAGATATGGGAAGAGAAGAGTTAAATGATTTTTCGAGAACTTTATCCATGAGCAGCTTAGCAGGGCGTGCAAGAAATTATTTGTTACGAGCTATTGAAGTAAGAGATGCAGAGCTTAGTAGTAGAGATGATGCAGTTATAGTAGATGGTGATCTTGATGATACAGATTGTTAGAGAGAAGATAGAGAGTGTTTTACACTCCATCTTCAAGAGAGATACAATAAAGTATAAAAAGAGGTTTTGTGATGGCTAAAAATCTAACAGTAAAACAAGAAAAATTTATACTTAAATATTTTGAGTGTGGTAATGCAAGTGAAGCGTATCGTTATGCTTATAGTGCATCTAAGATGAAAGATGAGACTATAAACAATAAAGCTTATCAACTTATAAACAAGGATGAGATTAGGGCGAGGTTAAAAGAGCTACAAGCCAAAGCAGAAGAAGAAAGCAAGTGGAGTGTAGAGAAGATAATCAAGGCTCATACTAGAATATTTGAGATAGGTATAGGTGATGTAGAAAGTTCCCATTTAGTTTCAGAGGGTGCAGGATATGGCATAACTAATACTATTGAAGTTGAGATGAGAGATACAAACTTAGCAAGTGCAAAAGGTGCATTAGTTGAGATAGGTAAAATCTTAGGTTATTACGAGAAAGATAACAAGCAAAAGGCAGGGGAAATATCACTAGCAGATTTTGCAGAAGATTTTTATAATAGACAGATGGCGAAAAAGAATGAAGATAACTAAAGTTCTTGATAGATGGGCAGGAAGCATAGAGTTATTTGTTGATGAGTGTTTGTTTGCAAAGAGTGATAAGAGTCCATCAAGCCAACAGAGAGCAGTATTAAAAGATATTGATGCAGGAGAGACAGACATAAGTATATCTTCAGGGCATGGTACGGGTAAATCTACTCTTTTATCATGGGTGATTTTGTGGGTAGGTTTATTCAAATATGATGCAAAGATACCAACAACAGCACCAACAGCACCACAGCTAGTAAGATTGTTATTACCAGAGGTTAGAAAATGGCGTGAGAAGTTACCACGAGAACTGAAAGAGTGTGTAACTGTAAAAAACGACAGCGTAGCTTTTTGTAATAACAATCAATGTGTAGCCAGAACTGCGAGGAAAGAAGCACCAGAGGGGTTACAAGGTTTCCACGCTACTTATTTGTGTTGGATCATAGACGAAGCGAGTGGAGTTCCTAATGCGATATTTGAAGTTATCGAGGGGAGTTTAACAGGAGCGAAACATTTACGACTACTTACAGCAAATCCAACGAGAACAGATGGATATTTTTACGACTCACATCACAAGAACAGGGAGTTATGGAAGAAACACGTTTTTAATGCAGAAGAGAGTGAGAATGTAACAAAGGAGAGTATAGAGCGTAAAAAGAAAGAGTACGGAGCAGACAGCGATGCTTATAGGGTTCGTGTTCAAGGTAGGTTTCCAAGAGCATCAAGTGATGCAGTAATTCCTATGTATATAATAGAAGATGCTATTAACAGAGGAGATGACTATAACGATTATGGCGTGGAAGTGTGGGGATTGGATTATGCAGATGCAGGAGATGATAGAACTATACTTGTTAAGCGTGTAGGGCATTATTTTTATGAGAAGATAGAGTGTCCTATTACAGGGAAGCATAGGCAGGTAAACACAGCGAGATGGTTAGCTAGTATCTATCTTGAAGCAAAAGAAAAAGGAAGAGAGCCTAAAGCTATATTTATAGACAGCATAGGAGAGGGCAGTGGACTTATGAGTGTGCTTAATGAGCCACAATATTATCATATTCCTACAATAGGATGCAAAGTAAGTGAGAAGCCGTCACGACCGGATATATATCTAAATCTTAGAGCAGAGCTATATTACAAGCTAAAGAAGATCCTAGAGGACGAGGGAAAAATGTTTGATGATGATACAGCTATAGGCGAGTTGTCGGCTCAAAGATTTAAAATTACAGAAAAAGGAGTAATCCAAATCATAAGCAAAAAAGACATCAAGGAGGCGTTGGGACGAAGCCCAGATATAAGTGATGCGATGGCACTAGCAAGTAACACAGTCATAGCAACATCACAGGAGGTTGAAGAGTATCACGAGAGAGATATTTTTCAAGATGAAGCAGAAGAGGAGTTTGCATCATGGTAGATGATAAAAAACCAAACACGAATGAGATTAATACATATTTTCTCATAAATGAGTTATTCGGTGGAGATGGAGCAAAGGCACTTAGTGTTGCAAGAAAATATCCAAGTGCAAAGTTTACGCTCACGCCAAAAAGTATAGAGAGATACATGATACTTGAATGTATCGTTGATAGAGGGATGCCAGACGAGGATATCATAAAGCATTTTAAAGATATAGGGTTTGAGATAAATACTTATAGAGTTAAGAGACTAAGAAAGGAGATCGAAGATGGCAAAAGGGAATTTTAGTGAGGAACTTGTGGCAGAACTTGTAGCGATAAGAGATGATGCTATAAATGGATATATGCAGCACAAGCAGGAGTTTATAGCACTAGAGAGTGCATACATAAACATATTATCAGAAAAACAGCGAAAGAGTCTATTACAAAGAAGAAAAAGTGCATTGACTCCAAATCTAATAAAACCCAAGGTTGACAAGATAGTACGTGACTTGATGAAGTCATTTTTCGGCAATGATGAACTTGCAATTATACAGCCAGACAAGAAAGATAACGAAGAAGATGCAAAAGTATCTGATGCACTAAAAAAAGAACTCAAAGAGTACGGAAGAGATAAAAATCTATACACAAATCTAAGACCGGTTGCAAGAGAGTCTTTAGTTTACGGTACAGCAATTATAAAAGTGTACTGGAGTGTTAAAGAGAATAATATCAAAATGGAGAGATGCAGGCTTGATGATGTTTATTTAGATCCATACGCACCAACAACAGCAGATATAAATTATCTTGTTCAAAGAGTCAGCAGCATGACTATAGCAGACATAGAGAAACAATATCCTAAGTCAGGTGTGGACTGGAAACAATACGTAAACGCATCACTCAATGCTCAAACAAAACAAAATGAATACACGGACATAGGGAAATATCATAGAGTTGAGTTTCACGAAGTGTATCGTAAAAAGAACGGTAAGTGGTATGTAAGTACAATACTCAATGATGATACAGTGCTTAGAGCAGATAAATATCTTAAAGATGGGTTGCCTTTTATCGTTGGTACACTTGATCCACAGTTTGTTATGTTAAATGAGCCAATTAATCCAGTCCGTGCTTATGGAGATGCTTTTATAGCTCCACTTATATCTTTGCAGAATGAAAACACTATTAAGCGTAATCAACAGATAGATGCTACAGATATACAACTTAATCAAAGATTTATCACTACTAAAGAGAGTGGAGTTCGAGAAGATGATCTTATCTCTAATCGTAAAAAGATAGTTGTAGACAATATAAACAATATAAAAGAGTTGCCTATACCAAGACTCAATGATAGTATCTTTGATGTTCAGCAGTTATCAGCAGAAGCAGAGGAAATAAGTGGAATAACAAAATTAAGTGAGGGATTAAGTGGAGTTAGAAACAAAACAGCTACAGAAGTTGAAGCTATGCAGATGCAAGGCAGCAATGTTATAGATGATATCTCACGTGCTTTTAATGAAAACTTTTTCAGACCTCTTATTCATAGGATAGTATTACTCATTTACAAATATAAAGTGAGTGAAAACTTTATGGATATTGATAGAAAACGTCCATTAAGACAAAAGATAATCATCAATGTTGGTATAGGCTCAATTAACAAGATGATGCAGATAGACAGCATAGACAAATCAACTGCTACAGTTATGCAGAGTTTACAGCTATTTATGCAGATGCAGGATATGCAAAGAGTGCAGAAGTATATACAGATGCTAGATGATCTAAATATAGAGAAGTTAAAACTCTTAGGGCAAGATAGCGTAATAGAAAAAGCCGAAGAGATGGAAGAGCAAATGCAACAACAAGAGGAGGTTATGCAATGATAGGCAACGAACAAACAAAAGAGGAACAAATCACACCAGAGGAGGTAATGGATAATGAAGATAATGGCGTAGAGATTTTAAAAAGAAATCTAAGTGAGACATCAATGATATTAGAAGAAGCTAAAAGGGTACGTTCAAGTGATGTTTATTTGCTTATGGAAGATGAGCTTAACTCTATGTATCAAACAGCTTTTACGGAAGCATATTCGACAGATGATGCTTATAAAGCAAAGTTTGCTTTAGAGAGGATGAAAGGTATCGGATCAACCATGAAAGTTTTAGATAACTTAATAGCTAGACTTGAAGATGATGCGAATAATATCGGTAATGAAATTTTAGAAATGGAGAAGTAAGATGGCAACAGCAGATATAACAGGCAAAAAGTTTGTAAAGACTACAGCAGTAGAGGTAATTGATGCAAGTGGTAATCAAGTGTTACTCCAAGATGTAAACAAGACTCATAAAACATATACAGTTCCAAGAGATGAGTTTGAAGCAGATTATGCTTTTGGAGAGGATATTTTAGAACATTTTGCAACATTAGCACAAAGTGATGATATGGCAGTATCTAACAATGAAAACGATACAAAAGAAGTTGAAACAGAGGAGACAAAATAATGGAAGCACCAATGATAACACCAGAACAACAAGAGATGATGCAACATCAACTGATGCAAGAACAACCACAACAACCAGAACAACAAGTTGATGAAGTACAGATGGCTAAAGAGGCTTTAGGGCTAGATGCTTATGAGAAAGAACTACAAGAAATGAAAGCACAGTTGCAGGAGAGTAAAGAAAAAGCAGTGTTTAAAGAGGTCAGCAAGAAATATGATGGAGTTGATCCAGACTTAGTTCAAAAAGAGCTTGATAAGTTAGCAGAGACTAAGCCACAAATCGCACAAGCATTAAAAAGTGATCCTGATGGCTTAGATATGCTTTTTACTAAAGTAAAGGCATCAATGCAACCAGAAGAAAAACCAGATGAAATTACAGATAGTGGTAGCAATGGTGGCAACAACAACAGCGACTTTAATAAAAAGCTCGAAAATGGAAATGCAACAGAAGTAGATTTAGGTGATTTTATCTTAGGTGCATCTTAATACTACAACTCACATTTTAAGCTAAACATAAAAAACCTTACTTTTAATATAAATTTTAACAAAGTAGGGTTTTTTATATAACTCTCACAAAATCCTCTTATTTTGAAAATTTATTTTTGTAACAATACTCAAATAATAAATAGAAGAGAAGAGAGAGGAAATAAGTAATGCTAACAACATTAAACACACAGCTTACGCAAAAGCCATCGATTGTAGATGCAATTATAAAGCAGGGCGTAGCTACAGCACCTATTATTAACATGATAGGTACAGGAAGTATTTCAGCACCTGAACACAGTTGGATCAATGATAGATTTGCAGATGCTAAAGATAATGCAAATCTTGAATTATCAGATCTTAATGAAAACACAGTACCGACTAAAACAAAGACTTCTAATGTGGCACAAATCATTAAAAATGAAGTTGGTGTAACACTAAGACAAATGCAAATGAGTCAGTATGGTGGTAAAGAGTGGGCGTATCAAGTTGGTAAAAAAGGTAAAGAGCATCTAAAAGATATTGAATATGCACTTTTAGGTTTAGGAAATACTAATATTGAAGCAGCACCAGTTGTAGCAACAGCAACAAAAGCTCCAAGAATGGCAGGACTTTTTTACTTTGTACCGAACGAGCAGAGATATACACCAGATGGTTATGATGCAAGTGATGAAAGTACGTTTGTAGATTTTTCTCTTGATGAGTTGCATAACTTCTTAGAGCCTTTATGGAAACGTGGTGCGATGGAAGATGATACGTTTAAAATTCTTTTAGGGTCAAAACTAAAGCAAAAAGTAAATGCAGTTTGTAAAGATTATATTGTTCGTATGCAGCAAAACGGAAACAAAGTAGATCCAACAGTTACACGTATTGTTACTGATTTTGGAGAGGTAGAGTTTCAACTACATAGACACTTTGCAGGAGATGCACTAAAAGATAAGATGTTGGCAGGAAAGTTTAGAGAAGCAAGAGCTATGTATGTATCTCAAACAAGCTTTAAAGAAGTGCCAACATCTAAAACAGCTAAATATGGTCGTTACTATACAGACCTTACTTTAGAGGTTAAAAACGGTGACATGTTTGCATCTGCGAAAGGGTTGAAATAGTCAATGACTTATAGGGAGGTTAAAAAGTCGGTTATTGGTTTGTTGCGTGGTGATAACTCTAAGGCAGCAGACTTTTTAGAAGATGATGACACATACCTCTCTATGGCTTTACGTGATGTAATGCTTAGATGTAAACCTTTGCATCTTATTGCAGAGTATGATGAAACAAAAACAGATGTTTTTCGTAGGATATACAGCACATATAATCAGATTGATGAAGTTTATAACCATTGGTATATCAGAAATCCAATTGTAAGTATTGAAGATGATGCAGCAATAGATATTGATGAAGAGCTTATCCAAGCTATTATTTATTATATGTGCAGTTATTTAACGAATAAAAAGAATATTGACTATGCAGGAAATGCACAAGCAATAGTTAGTATATATCAAAGCAATAGCGTGGATTTTACACAGTATGAATAAGAATAGTGTTGAAAAACTTATTGAAAACATGGGTAAAGATATTGATGAGAAGATATCTGTAGAAATTAAAAAAAACAACGAAAAGATTAGAAATATAACTTTTTTAGTTGCACAAATTTTAGTTACAGTTTTTGTAATTTATTTAGAAATTAAGAGATAGTTAATTATAGGGCTATTCGTAGCTTTATGATGAGCCAAGCTCAAAAAAATCAATACAAGGGTATATTATGGCAGATAATGTAACAACAGAAGAATTAGAACAGGCGTTGCAAGATTTAGCAACAGAAATGGGTTTATCGGTAAAAGAGTATGTTGAGTCATTGGGCTATGCAACAGTTGCAGACTTACAAGCTAGCAATGAGGGTTTACAAGCTCAAATCACAGCTATTACAGAACTTGACGCAGAGAATGGTGCAGAGTCACTCGCTGAAAAAATCAAAGCTATTCACGATGTAGTTTCAGATGAAGATGGTGTTGTTCAACAAATTTTAAACAAAATCCTTGAAAATAAACAAGCTATTGCAGATGAAACAGCTCGTGCTACTGGTGTTGAAGCTGATTTACAAAATCAAATTACAGCAAATCTTAACAAAGCAAACTCAAATGAAACTGCTTTATCAAATTTAAATGATACTGTAGTGGCAAATAAAACAGCACAAGATACAGTTAATGCAGGTGTGGAGTCTCGTCTTGCAGGTACAGAAAGCACAGTTGCTACACTTACTGGTGATGAAACAGTAGAGGGATCAGTTAAAAAGCAAATTGCAGATGAAGCAACACGTACAAATGTTGCTATTTCAACAGCGAAAACAGAAGCTATCGACACTGCAAAATCTTACACAGATGAGCAAATTGAAGCTATTACAGGTGATACAGCAGCAACAGTTGAGGGGTTAGATACTCGTGTTAAAACTGTAGAAGATACTCTTAATGATACAACAGATGAAGATGATAATCTTGTTAAAGGTGTAGTTACTCGTTTATCTGATGCAGAAGCTGCGATCGTTGCAGAAGCACAAGCACGTGTTGCAGAGCTAGAACAAGCAGTTGCAGATATGAAAGCATACTCAGACTCAAAAGTTTTAAAAGCTTCTTCAATGGATATGTGTGGTATTCACAACAAATTCCGTGCATCATTAGGTTTAGCTGATAAAACATGTGATGGATCAGGTGATGGTGACGGTGCAGTAGTTTAATAACTATAAACTAAATATATCACTCTTACAGCTCCCTATTTTGGGGGTTGCATAGAGTGATAATATAAAAATCAAAACAAGGATACTTTATGTTAAATATTAAAATACAAGGACACGTTGATATTTCAGTACCAACAGTTGAAGAAGCAACAGCTAAGGCTTTAGAGATAGTTGAAAATCTTGATATAGTTGCAAGCAATAGTGTGAATGTACTTACAAAGCTTTATTTCATTGCACCAAATGCAGGTGTTATTGTCGTTGCAATCAGTGAAGATGATAAAGAGGTTTTAAAAGTTGAAAGCCAGGTATTGGCAGTTACTAAAATTAAAGAGTACCCTCTAGCTAAATTGCCTGAACAGCTTGTTGTATATAAAGAAGTTATTGCGAACAACGAGAGTACATTTAGTTTTGATGAGTTGATGAATGTTGCTCAGGCTGTAACTGATAATTCAGATGAAAAAGTTATGCCTAAACAAATAACAATTACAAAAGTAATAGACTATAGAAATGATGATCCAAGTACACTTGTTCTAAACAGTGCGTTTGGAGATAACATATTTTTATCAACAGATGCAATTGTTAGCAATAATGGTGATGCTGATGCAGGAAGTATCGCCATTAATGATAAAAATGGAGTTGAATATGAAGCACCAGATAGTGGTGTATTAATTTTTCCTAGAGAAGAACTAAACCCTTTTAATATGATTAGATATCATCTTGTTGGAAAAATAAAAGATGGATCAGCAACTTATATTATTAGCACAAGAAGTAAAATTGAAGGAAAATTAATAGATCGCAGAGCATTTTTAGATACTTCAGGAAAAATACATGTCGATGGACTTGAATATATTAAAGCTAATGGTATTACTATAGAGTCAGGTATGACCATTGATGATTTTGTTAGTATGTTTGCTATTGATGGGATTATTGAAATAGATGTTGAAATCAAGTTTCCAGAAATTATAGGAAATTTATCGCTTGACAGAGATGTTTCTATTGGGAATTATAGGACTCTTGACCCAGATGACTACGGTTTCCTAGATTTAAAATTAAGTAATATCAGACTTGATACAGTTGAGGATTAAAAAATGGCAGGATTATATAAAAAAGAGGTACTGATTAGACCGGTATCAACAATTACAGTTCAAGGTGCAAAGGATTTTGCTAAAAATTGGTTAAGAGATACATTTCAAGATGTTGATACAAACAAAGATGCTGATGGCAATTATATTGATTTCTTTTTTGCAGATATTTTTGATGCAAGAGATGGGAATATCTATCGTGTTTATAGTGAAGCGTGTGATAAAAAGTATGACATGGGTGGATCTTTAGAATTTGAAATTCTTAACAATGTGCAAATTAATCAGAGTATAGAAGATGTAAATAGTGCATTAGAAGCAACAAATGAAAATTTAACTGCTATTGAAAACATAGTATATTCACCAGAAGCAGTAGTGATTTAAGGAGATTGTTATGAGTACAAAAAAGAAAATTAATTTTATTGTCGATGAAAGTAATTCAAGTGATGATGCAATAATAGATAGCCTTAAATCTGAATTTGGTGAAAATTTCACAGATGATGTAAATGTAATTATTGGTGATGGATTGAGGATAACAAATGTTGTGAATAGTGATAATTTAGATGTTATTGAAGTATCTCCATTTGTTAAGTATGCAACACTGAATGGTGTACGAGTTAATATTAAAACAGAAACAGAAAATAATGATAATGGAAGCATATTTAAGCTTGTAAGAATATTTGATAATGAAGATAATGATATCGATATAGATATGGATAAAACAATATTTATAATACATTTACCACCATATTTTATTGATAATATGTTATTAAATGTTTATATCTTTGATAGAAAAGTATTTTTAAACGGAACAGCAGCAAAAACAACATATATTAACAAAAACACTTCTTTAGTTTTATCATTTCCAACTAAAGAAACACTATTTAATTACAAGCTAAATACTTATAAATTTTTTGGATCTATTGGCATTGAAGAGTTTAACGATAGACACAAAAGTGGATATTGTTATTTTGTTCTTGATAGTGTTAAATATAAATTTTTATTAGAAGATGGTGAAGAAAAATTTTATAAATATGAAGATGGAGAATATATTGCAATTGAACATGGAGATATTCAAAAATCAGATAAGATTACCATTGGTTTCAACGATAGTTACAAGTCACTTACTATCAAATATGAAGATGATAACCTCGTATATGGTTTTGTGAATGATGATGGAATTGCAGAATTTATTACAGAATATAAACAAGAAATTCCATTAGCACAGTTATCATCAAATGGGATTGAGTACAATAGTAATAATTTTAAAGATACTACATATATAACACTAAAAAATATAGCAGGATATCTTCAAGAAGAAGATCTTAAAAACATCTATGATGCTATTGATACGAAGATGAAAGATGTAGACAACACAATTAAAAATCTTACAAATTCTGCTTTAACAAAAGATGAACTATTAAATGATGATAATTTTATTAATTCAATTTTATCTAAATTTATGGATGCTATAAAAATACAACTTGTTGCAAAAAATGGAGATATTATTTCTAATAATCTTATTTATGATGAAAACAAACAAGCTTTTGTTCTTGACTATGATACTTCGTTGCTAGATGGTACAGACTATACAATTGAATTAAAATTATCATAGGGATCTGCTATGAAAAGAACTGTAAAGATTATAAAAAATGGTGAAGCAGTAGAGCTTGAACAAGGTGGAGAATATATTGTAGGTGGGAAAAAATATACTGTAAATATTGACTTTGAAATAGGTAAAGTTACTCTTGGTCGTATTTGTAAAGATGAAAAAATAAGTGCAGATATAATTCCTCAAAAATTATCTCTATACACAAATGAAAGTAGTATTGTTAGCCAGTCTGTTCAACATAAACCTGTTATTGATAATGGTGTAATTATCATTGATGATAACTATGATTGTGCATATTGCTTGAATGATGATATTGAACTAAGCAACATAAAGTTCATTAAAAATGAAACATTACAAGTAGTTCGTTTTATGAAACTTATTGAAAATGCCAAGCTTATTATATTTAAAGGTGGTGATTATCAAAACACTATTAATTTTTTACTTCTTGTGAAATTTGCAAAAAATATTATTGATATTAAAATAGATAATAAAGATTTAGGTATTGAAATTCATCATTACGAGGATAAACATGGAAATAAAAAGAAAAGTATTAATATAACAATTGATTGTAATAACTTAATTAACCTGAAGCAAGTATTTCATGCTGTAAGTTCTCTTTATACTGATGATATGGAAGAAGTTTTTATCAATGATGAAGATGGAAATATTTTATATACTTATTATAAGTTTAATTCATTATTTAAAGATAATTCCATATTTTATAAAAAATCTTTTATTGATTATAACAATTCTTTGCAATTTGACGCTATTACCATAAACGGTATTAGTATGGATAGTATTAAAAAAAATATCGCTGATTTTAATATTTTAGATTTTCAATCATTCTTACCATTTTATGATTTGTATCAAAATACTGATGGTGAAAAAACTTTAAGTATTAATACTTGTGATGAAACTTGTATTGAAGCAATATTATATATTGCCAATGAAGCAAAAATAGCAAATATAAAAATAGATTTTAAAGTGCTTTGTGATTTTACAGAAAAGTTCTTTTTATGCCCAGATTGTTTTCATAGTGGATCTAATATGTCAAATGATGGTTCAGGATCAGATGGTTCAGGATCAGATGGTTCAAATGGATCGATGAGTGTTGATATTGGATGTTTAAAATATATTCATAATATTTCACTTGATGTTTACTCACCTGATTGTTTCTTTAAATATAAAAACTTTATTGAAAACGCAAAAGTAAAAACTGTTGATTTTCATAATAATGATAGCAAAGATCCTAATACATTTGTTCTTGACAGTAGTGTAGAAACTGTAAAAAATTCTAATACATTTTATAGAGGATGGAAATCTGGCGACTATAACATTTTCGAGTCTGGTGATGCGTGGGTGAATTATAAACCATTTTTCAAAAATATAAAAACTATAAACGGAATTGACGTATCTAAAGGATATCTGTTCTTAGATCCTTTTTTACAAACTCCTGGAGACTTGAGTGAAAATGATATTGACTATGAAGATTTTAGTGAGAATGATAAGCATTTTGGAAAATTTAATGAATACCCAGTAGATAAATTCTTGTATGAATTTGCAAATATTAGATTTACGAATATGGGGAATAATATTTTTCCAAACTTTAAAAAAGATTATCTTGATGAATATTGTGTATACATGAATGATGCTGATAAATCATTTATAAATGCTATTTTTAAAGCAAGTGAGTATTTTAATAAAGATTTTAAATATTACATAAACAATTTAGGTACATCACTATTTAAAACACTTTTAACAGGAGAATTAATTTATGTTATGAATTATGCTGATTTTGAAAATGTTTGTGAACTTGAAGAAGATTATAATCATTCTTATAATTTTCATCAAGGCAATCATTTGGAAAAAACAGATACAAGTGGTACTGTTATTTATACTGATGAAAATAATGTGAATATTGTATCTTATACAAAAACTTTTGTTGGAATTATTGGATTTGTTTTTGATAATGGTTTATGGAGTTTTAAACACCCTGATATGCAAGATGAGAAAATAGAACTGATAACATGGTTTAATAAAAGTTTATCTTCTGATAAAAAAGATACATATTTGCCACCAAAAGATGTAAAAGATGAGGATAAAAATGTTATTTATCATTTAACAAAAAACGATGATGGAAGCATAGAAATCACATGGGAAAACAATAGTGGTATAGATGCTAAGTTTTTTACTATAAATGATACAAAAGTATTGATACCGGCAGGGGAGGGGTAAGATGCCAAGAAATAAAAAAAAATCTGTAAAAGCAGGGTGTGGATATAGAGCTAATGTAAGTAGTGGTAAAGTTACAATTTATCCTACTAGAAACAATAAGACTTGTTCAGTTACTCTTGGATTAGGAGATGCTACATTTACATTTGACCCAAATGATCCACCTGATACAATTAAGCGAATTATTACAAAAGATAGCGATGGAAGATATACTCCACAAATTCTACCTATACCAAACAGAAGCGTTAAGATATTTACAAGTGTTGAAGATATAAATGAGACTTTTACAGATGCAGATGGAAATACAACAGATGTACATTTTAAGCGTCTTAATGGCTTTAGAATTGATAATTTTCAAAGTGGTTTATATATTGCAACAGGTGTAAACAATATTTCAGGATCAGGAAGTAAATTAGCAAATCATAAAACTACCTATATGTTTTCTGGTTCAATTCCTTATAATTTAGAATTTACAGCAATTCAATTACTTTCAATTAGAGGTGGTTATGCTTATCTTGATAGTGATGGATATGTTAATGTTGTTAGAGATAGTTCAGGTGTAGTAGCACGTTTCAACATGGGTGATAATTATATTAAAGATAAAATTGTAACAGAATTTACTGTTACCGGTGATAGTAAAACTTTTATATGCAGGAATATTGATGGATATGCAATTGAAGTGTATTGCCCTTTTTCATACTCTGGTTATTTTTTGCATAAAAATATTCATGAAAATGTTATAAGAGTAGCATCTGGCAGGATATTAAAACAACAAATTGACGGTGTTGTAGAAAAATCTATTTTAACAGATGATGGTTATGCTATTGCTATAGGTGAAAATGATGTTATTGATATTGTACCTAACGGTGGAGGTGGAGTAAAAGAAATAAAACCAGGTGATGGATCAAATAAATACACTAAAGTTGTTTTTACTTACAGACTTGATGTTGAAAATAATCTTTATAATAATGATAAAAAAATAGCATCTAATATTTATGGCTTAGGTGTTGCAACACAGGAGAGCATGAAAAGCTTAACACTTGGAAAGGATGGTGATGTTTCTGATGCAGTAAAACTAGAAGCTATAAATATTTTTAAAAGTCTTAAAGTTGATAACAGTTGGATTGAAGAATATATAAAATGGTATTCTGAACAATCTTTGCCAACTTGTTTATGGGCTGGTGTGCATGATACAAACACAACAACAAAAACAACAGGTATATGTACAAGTAAACCAAAATGTGTTAATAATTATGCAATAGGTCAAGCTATTGTTGCCATTGATGTAGATGGAAAAGTATTTAAACTTAATGGTGATATTCTTGAAGAACAGCCAGTTTTAGAACTAGATGATAAAGCATTTAATGCAATAAATAGAGTATCTCTCAATGGAAAAATAGTATCTTTTAAACATAGCACAAATAAATTTAGACTTCCTGATGTCGATGTAGCTATGGCACAAGATAATCATTTTTTCAAATTTTAAAAAATGCCCTTAGATAGGGCGTTATAAATAATCAATACAAAAGGAGTTAAGTTATGAAAACTTACGAAATAGGGCAGAATTTCGATGTAGTTGTATCAACAAAAGCAACACTTTTAGGTGCAGAATCAAATGAGTTTACAGTGGAGTTTGCACCGACTAATGATCTTAAATCAGTTACAGCAGTTGATGGTGGACTTACTGAAATAGTAGAAGATATAGAAGCAGCTCATACAGCAACAGTAAATGGTGCAGTATCTTATGGTGCTAAGCTTATTTCTGTAGATAGTGGGCACAATATTGTAAGTGGAGATAGCATTGAATATGCAACAGGAAAATATGTATATGTTACAAAAGCTACAGATACGAAACTTTATCTTAGAACACCACTGCGAACATCACTTGCAGATGATGCAACACTTACACAAGTTGGAAATACAGGAGTTTATAAAACAGAAGAATTTTCAATTCCAAATGCAGGAGAATATCTTGTAACAATTACTAGCCCTGAACACGGCATTATCGTAGAAGATAGAATACGAACAGTTGATAGTACAGCAGAACAGGTGATTGACCCTGATGCACCGGTTTACAGCGATGTAGCAGTAGCATATTAAGATCATATAATGGTAGTAAGAGTTGATACAACAAATATAACAAGAGGTTTAAGCTTCAATATTGTTGTACAGACAAATGAAGAGCCTTGTATATCAATCTATGCTTTTAATTCAGCGTCACATGAAGTTGTGATGTTGGATTATACAATAGAGCAAAACGGAGTATTTTTTAAAGCCAGTTCAAAAGCACCTAGTTTTGATGGATACTTGTTAGCTAAAATAAACTCAAAATGTTTAATTGTTAAAAAGATAGGGCATCCTCTTGATATGTTTGTAATTGGTTACAAGGAAAACTATACGATCCATTACAAAATGTTTAATCAAGATGGTGAAATTACAGAAGATGGAAAACTTAAAAATATAATAGATGGTTTTTACTATTGTAAAGTTCCTACAGAAATAACAATAATAGAGACTCTAAGAAAAAGATTTATATTAAAAAACAATTTTACTAAACTTAATTATGATGTAATACTTGGAGATGGAACTATTGATAATATAGATCTTCCTAATTATAATTTATCTAGCACATTAAATGATGTAACACTAGCAGATGTTGATTTAATTGATACGGATATAAATGCAACACTTGCTGATGTAGAAATAAAGGAATATTAAAAATGAGTTTAAAAAGTACACTAAAAGATATCCTTGATGTAGTAGCATTTCAAAAAGATGAAGATGGTAATGAAATATCTATACTAGCAAAAGCCAAAGTTGATCTCAATAAATTTTTAGATGAGCATACATCTATTAGTGATGATGAAAAAGCTAAAAGAATTTATGATTTTTTTACAAATACAATAACAAATGTTACAGTACAGGCGATAGCAGTAGCAGGACAAACACCACTACAAGATGCACAAATACAAACAATGAAAGATGAGACAACACAAAAAGTAAATTCTATGAGGATAGATGATACAAACAAAACTAATGAGAGTGTGCAAAAAGTTATTAGTATGCAAAACGAAGATAAAGCAAGGCTAAATGATAGTGCCGTTAATGTTGCAAAAGCAAAGGCAGAGATAGAAACACTTATACCAGTTCAAGTACAAGAGATTACTAAAAAACTAGAACTCATGGATAATGATATTATAATTAAGCAAGCACAAGTAGATTTAGAAAAAGAGAAAATACCTCTAATGCAGGCACAAACTGCAAATGAGACTAAAAAACTAGATCTAATGGATAAAGATATTGGCATTAAAGAGCAACAAGCACTTGTTGAAGCTGAGAAAGTATCACTAATGAACGCACAAACTGCAAATGAGACTAAAAAACTAGAACTCATGGATAATGATATTATAATTAAGCAAGCACAAGTAGATTTAGAAAAAGAGAAAATACCTCTAATGCAGGCACAAACTGCAAATGAGACTAAAAAACTAGATCTAATGGATAAAGATATTGGCATTAAAGAGCAACAAGCACTTGTTGAAGCTGAGAAAGTATCACTAATGAACGCACAAACTGCAAATGAGACTAAAAAACTTGGATTAACACAACAACAGATAAGAGTATCTGCTACAGAAGTACAATATAAACTTGCACAGCTAAAAGCTATTCAAAAAGCTGGAGATATAAACAGGGAAATTGAAGCAGAAAAAAACGCAACACAAGTAAGAGTTGCTGAAATTTACAAAGCATAGGAGTAGCTAATATGTTGGTTCAAACAGCAATAGAATATATTGATTACATAATAAATAACACTGTTAATGAATACCAGGCAACAGATAATAGCACAGATGCTGATGGTAATTATATACAGCATCCTTTGGAGATCAAAACAGTAGAAAATAAACTAGAGTCTTTATATTTTGGATTAAGAGATGCAGCACTTAACACTATACCATTGAAACTACTAGAGAGCTATACTAGTAATGCAACAGAGTTTAAGAAAATATCTGTTTCTGAATTTATAAGAGTTCCAAACGAACCAAAAATTGGAGAAAACTTAGATATTGATGAGGGGCTAGTTTTTGCAGTGATTTACAAATCACTATCTTTCTTGTGGAATGGATATAATAGCTATTCAAGTGATGCTGACGCAATATATGCAAATTTTAATGATGCGATGCGAGACTATTTTTTATATAGAGATACACAAGAATCTTTTACAGAAAAAATATTTTTTAGATACACAAATGATGGTGAGAATTGGCATGACAATTATCAAGATGGAGATATCTATATATCTTTTAAACAAGGTGATGGAATATGGAGCAGTGCTATTCGCTTTGTAGGGAAAGATGGTGAAGATGGTGATGCAGGAAGTGGATCATCTACTTTTTTAGATCTAACAGATACGCCAGATACTTTTGAAGCAAATAAATTTTTAGCAGTAAATGATGCAGGAGATGCAATAGTACAAGTTGATGCACCAAGTGGAGGATTAGAAGAACAGCCATTTGATGGAATAGATGGAGCGAGTGGAAATTATGCACAGAATTTCAATGATATTGTAGGGAACTATTTTTATGTTGATGTTGGTGGAGATTTAAGCTTTGATATAACAAAAGATGCTGATGGCAATTATGATATTGCTTTAGGTAAACTTTATACTATTGAATTTATACCAAACGGTAATAATATCTCTTTAGCTTTTGATGCTCTAGGAGATAAAACTATTGATAGTTCACAGAGTATAGTAATGGTTGATATATTATTTGATAGCATTGATATTTATATAATGGGCATAAGAAACTTTGCATAGTATATGATATATAATTTTAATGAGTTTTTTTAAATGTCTAACCAAGTAAGTATACCATATCCATATCCAAATTATGATGATGATTTGATTGCAAAAGAGATAGTAAATGGTACATATATGGCATCTATAAATATGATGATACAAAACTCTAAAACTGGAGAAGATAGATATACTCACAGGCAAGTTATGCCAGATATTTTAGAAACAATTATTGACGGTAAAGAGCCTAAAGCAACAGATGTAAACAGCATAGATGATAATCCTATTATTTACAATAGAGACAAAATATTAGAGGATGCAGTTTTGCCAATAAAAAAAGATGTAGGAAGAGATATACCTATGATCGTATCTACTGCTATGTGTCCACAAGATTTAAACTTCATAGATACTATTGAACAAAAAGTATTATATTCAACTTATCAAAATAGTGTATCACGTTATGATGATGGTATTAATAAGTTTTTGGTACTGTTTGAAAAAACAAATGATGGTGAAAGCACTCAAAACAACGATGGAGATATATATACTTTTTATAAAATTTTAGGAACTGAAAAAACAAAGATTTTTGATGTTAAAGCAGATGATTATGGTGTACCTTTATTTGTATATTCTATAGGTAAAAGAAACTTTTTTTATTCTGATGATAATAATCTTTATGAATATAGTAAAGATGGGTTTTTAAAACTTTTAGATGTTGGAATATATGAGTTAGTACCATTTTTAGTAATTGAAAATAATAATATTTATATTGTAGGGTATCACGGAAATATATATTTACAAAATGTTGATAATGGAGAAATAATAAGTAGTGATTATAATGTATCTCGAAATTCCACAGATAATATGAGTTCTGCTTATGGGTTTAACTATTTTAGAGACAACAGAAATACTTTTTATGTTGAAAATGGAGAGATTAAAAAATTAAATGGAGTCTCTTTTTACGGAGCAAGTGCTAAGATGCGTTTTGATTATTTATATCAAACAAGGAGTTTGGTACATTTTACATATTTTAATGAAAAAAATAATCACTTTGATTATCCATTTTCAAAACCTCCTGCCTATGGAATACTTTTTCTTGGTGATGTAAAGGAAGCCTATGTAACAGTTGGGAAAGATGGATATATTTATTTTACTAAAGATTATGTAACATATAAATCTACTGGTATTAAAGCTAGTGGAAAATCATTTTTATATAATACATCATTCTTTATTGCAATTTTTGAAAAATACATATATATCATTGGTATGGATAAGATAGATGTGTTACGTGTATCAAATTGGGCATACAACATACCACGGAGCGACTTAGGTGAAGAGTTTGCAAAACATGATCTTGTAAATAGAGGTTTTAATGTAATTGGTGATTAAAATATACTTATTTTAAACTATAAAATTTGATAGTCTTGTAAAAAATGTTTGAAAATAGATGGAAGTTCAATACATTATAAAAATATGGGGTTTCAAATGAATATGTATAACATAAATAACGATCCAATAGGTACAAAAACTATACAACAAGGTAAAGGTTTACAGATGCCTGATGGTAGTTTTGGAAATAGTGTAACAATGAAATTTAACAATACTACACAGAAGCAAAATAGAATGATAAACACACTTGCACAAACACAGCAGAAACAATCTTTTACAAATAACTATCCTAATGGTATAAAGCCTCCACTAGTACATTTAGAGCTAGATAACAATAACAAAGAAATAGGTAATTTTTTGCAATATCTCGCAGATAAAAGAAATGCAGCAATGATACAGAAATACGATGAAATGAACATGAAAAACAATCAGTTTTTAAAAAGATTATCAAATTCAAAATTTCAATCCAAACAAAATAGATATCAACAGCAATTATTACAACAACAAAGATTAAAACAACAACAGAAGCAATTTAATAAAACTTTTGACTTCAATGTTCAAAAGTTTGATATAACACATGATTTTGAAATGCAAAAGTATTTACATCCACAAAACATTACAGATAGTTCAGAAAAATATAAACTCGAAAGAACAAAAATTTTTACTAAAGATCCATCTAGCTTAGTTCCTGAATGGGAAGATTTAGATGAAAAAACAAAAATTCAAGTTAGAGATAGTTATATAAACAATGGAACTATACCAAAGTTAGAGAGTAGTAGTGGATGGTTTGGAGATGTATATAGAATAGCAGGTGAAAATAATCAGCAAGGACAACAATACGAAGCTGAAAGAGTTGTAGGAAATAAAAAATTTATAAAAAAAGATGGCGAATGGTATGAAATTTAAAAATAAACGTTTTACTTAAAATGTACTTATTTTAAACTATAAAATTTGATAGTCTGTCAATAAAAAAACAGGCTATCTATAATGAAAAAAGTTTCAGATCCTAACATACTTCAACAGCTAGAAAATGATGTAAATCAATATAAAAAGGTAACAGATAAAGATACAATAGACGCACTAAATAATCAAAGTGGCTTTTTTGGATCATTCGCAAAAGGATTTACTAAAAGCTTTGATGAATATGCCTCTTCTATAAATAAAGGTTTAGATTATGTTGCTGATACTGTAACAGGAAGAGATACTAAATTTTTTGAAGATAATCAAGCATACTGGAATAAACAAAGTTACTTAAATGATATACAAACATCACAACACAGATATTCAAGATTTGCAGGTGAATTAATTCTTGATCCTTTAAACTTAACACCAGCAGGAGTTGTAAGCAAAGGTCAAAAAATAGGAAAAGCAGGTAGTTTAATAGAAAAAATTGCAAAAAATGCTACAAAAACAAAACCAAGATCTATTGCAACAAGTTCTGTTTTAGGTGCAGGAATTGGAGCAAGTACAACAGCATTTAAAGAATATGGAAATGAAAACTTATCTGATTCAGAAAAACTTGATAATGCAGAATTTGGAGCAGGGATCGTTGCTGTAATTAATGGAATTATAGCAACAGTAACAAAAGGAAGAGTAACAAATGCAATTAAGCCAGAGATGCTGCAAGGTGCAAAAAGTGATGAAGAGATAGCAAATGCAATTTTAAACAATGCAGATAGTTTAGGATTAAGCCCACAAGAGACACAAGCAATTCACACAGAAGTTTTACAAGGAAAATACCCTAAAGTTCCAAATGAATTTAAAGTTGAAAAAGCAGGTTTTGGAAAAAAATACGAGCCTAATTTTCAGATGATACCAAATCATCCACCTGCAACAATGGATATAAATACAGCACTATCAGTTTTAGCAAAAGAAGCAGATAGGAAAAGGGTAGCACAAGGTTTAGAGCCTATCTATCAACATAAATATGAAGTGCAGCCACAGTACAAAAAAGAGAGTATTTACCCACAACAACCAGAGCAGCCATTCACTCCAAACTTTGTAAGTGGAGATTTTAACAATAATATACCAGTACCACATAATGCAGATGCAGAGCCTATGAGTTCAATAAATGATATTGACTATAAAGCAGAACTTGCAAAGCTTGATGATACAGATGTAAGTCTTACGCCTAACGAATGGGAAGAAGCAAACGCAGTTTTTGCAAAAGGTATAGACAATTTAGCAGTAGGAACTTATGCAGGAATAGGGCAGGATGAAAACGGAAATATAACTTTTGATCCAGAGAAATTCATCTTAGGTTTAGGTGGATATACAGCAGTAAAACACGCTTTAATGAATGGAACTATAAGAGGTAAGTTAAAAGATATTGCAGTAGATGCACTCGATAGAGTAAACTTTAATCCAGAGGTGCAAAAGCAGGGCAATAGTTTTAACTCTATGAGTCCAGTTAAAATGGGAGATAACTCATTATCAACTATAGATGATGTAAAAGAAACTTTATCTAAACATAGAGGACAATATACAAACATAGAGTACACAAAAGATAATTGGAATAAATTATTTC
>Ga0256843_1000977_pt1 | contig 23382 bp, 25 predicted proteins | sample AlvinellametaG_FD_191572 | JGI IMG/M metagenome (GOLD analysis project Ga0256843, IMG submission 191572) | Pompeii worm associated microbial communities from hydrothermal vent at the East Pacific Rise, Pacific Ocean - Alvinella | ecosystem: Host-associated > Annelida > Integument > Unclassified ... | reverse complement strand
AATGAATGCAATCGTGAAGATGTAATAAAAGTAACAGGTAGAGGAAGAGGAAGAAAAACATTAGCCAATTTACAGTTTTTAATCTATTGTGCAATGAAACTATCTGATATATTTCAACTGCATGTAATCAATAGTTTTATAGAGAATGAGATATTGGTAAACCGTGATATAGGAGGGGAGTTATACAAAGATTTATGTGAAGCTATAGATACATTAGAGGATAGAAAAGATAAATCCAATAAATTTGTTTATATAAATGTGGCAACAACAATACGCTCTGAAATATTTACCATTTCTGAGTTAAATAAATTCGGAAATAATAAAAATATATGGAATTATGCAACATTAGAACAGCATAAAAGAAGAATTACTATAGAGGGAAATATTGTAAATTTTATTAAAGTTGGTATGATTAAAAAGTTTAAAGATGATGAGAACTGTTTGCAAGATATGTTACCGATTATTTTTAAATTGTGATGTATGGAAAAGATGTTGAATTTAAACTTTTCTTTATGAAATTAGGACTCTTTAATTGACAAAATAACTATTTATCTATAAAAAGTAAAAATTTATTTCTATATTTTTGGGATGGTGGCATTGTTAAAACTGATGAATATCTTTAGGGTTTTGTATAAGCTCTTTTAATTTTTTGCTGGTGATATTACCTCCGATATACTCAAAATGTATGGCTTCTAGATAGCTTATAAAATCCTCTTTGAATTGGCTTTTATCCTCTATACCATTATTGAAGATTTCACGCATTACCTCTATATCTAAGCTATATTTTGCTATTTCTTTAATCAATTCAGATTTTTTAAGAGTATTTAGCTTTTCTGTTTCAGAAATATTTGGTGGAAATTTTAAAATATCATTACCAATAATATCTGTGGAATAGTAGGCGTAATATTCATCTTTTGGAGTGTTTAGAAAACTATCTGGGTCATCCCATGTCATGTAGAAAAATATAATAATAACCTCGACAAAAAAGATTGTTAATTGCATAGATAACCTTTATTTTTTAGATTAAATTATATTTTTAATAATTATTTAATATTTTACACCTTTTTAGTTGAATATAGAGTAAAAAGTTACTTCTCTTTACTTTTTTTTAGTTGATTAATGGAACGCCATTTAATCTTCTGTGCCAGTTGATGTACAGCCATGGCGTAGTAACTACTGTGATTGTATCTGGTGATGACATAAAAGTTGTGACTTCCAAACCAGATTTCATCATTTGAAGCTTTTGAGAGTTTTATAAGCATGACTTCTTTTTTGTAATTGAAATAGCCATTTGGTTTTAAATAATGTATATACTTTTGTTTATATTTATATTTAAATCCTGTTTTTAACCCATAAAAACGTTTACCTTTAAAGTCTGTTTTTACAGCAACAGGCATATCTTTTATCCATCCACACTTTTTGAAATAGTTGGCAATGCTTCCAATTGCATCAGCTGGAGTATTTAATCTTATTTTTCCATCTCCATTTAAATCAACACCAAAAATAGGGTAGTTGCTGGGCATAAATTGAGCCAATCCAATAGCTCCTGAGCTGGAGCCTTTTACTTTTTTGGGATTTATTTTTTCTTTAAAACACATACGTAAAAACTCTTCTAATTGTGCTTGATAGAACTTTTTCCGTTTATCTTTTTTAAATGCCAAATGGGTTAACTGGTCAAATACATAATAGCGTCCACAGTTGTTCCCATAATAGGTTTCAATACCAATAATTGCTGTAATATACTCAGGAGGGACACCATATGTTTTATAGGCTTCATCTAAAGCTTTGTAATGTTTTTTAGAAAATTGAATACCCAAATCAATATGCTCTTTTCCTGTATGAATACGAATATATCTATCCCAACTTCCCTCTTTTCCTTTTTTAGGAGGAACAGAAGTACGGCAAAGTTTAGAAGGAATCTGTGGGTTTTTTCGTATTTTTTTAAAGAGGTAAATAAGATGTTTTCGGTTGTACCCAAACTCTTTATGTAAGTGATTTATAAACTGCTTGACTTCCCATTTTTTAGAGTAGTCAATGGTTGATGAAGCATAAGTAATAGAGGGGATTAAAAATAGAAAAAACAGTATAAAGGTGTAAAGTCGTCGCAAAGTAGACTCCTAACAGATTAATTTAAAATGCTAGAAGTATACCCCCCTTAAATTAAGAGGAGATAGAAAATTGCATTAACTATCAGAAATCGATGAAGCAATCTCTAAAGCTCTGTTTTTAGCCACTTCAACATCATTATCAAGAACCAAACTAACAGCCATTCTTCGTCCAATATGCGATTCTGGTTTTCCGAATACTCTTACATAAGAGGTATCGGTAAAGGCAGATTCTGGAATATCTAAAACAGGATTTTTTGATTCATTTTTAGCTTTATAGGCTCCACATGCTCCTGCTCCATAGGTTGTGTAGTTCAATGGTAATCCAAGAACAGCTCTTACATGTAGTGCAAATTGGCTTTGGCTTTGGGTCATGAGGGTTACCATGCCTGTGTCGTGTGGACGTGGACTCAGTTCAGAGAAGTAGACCTCTTCACCTTTTACAAAGAACTCAACACCAAAGATTCCACGACCACCAAGACCATCTGTTACAGCCTTTGCAATATCTTTTGCTTTCTGAAGTGCTTTATCGCTCATTGGCATCGGTTGCCATGATAAGATAAAATCTCCATCTTTTTGAATATGACCAATGGCATCACAGAAAACAGTTCCTGTCTCATTACGTACAGTTAAAAGGGTGATTTCGTAATCAAAAGTGATAAACTCTTCTACAATAAGTTCACTCGCATCTCCACGAGCCTCTTTAGCTATCTCCCACGATTTTTCAATATCATCGGCTGTTTTTGCAATACTCTGTCCATGTCCTGATGAACTCATTACAGGTTTAATCACACAAGGAAAACCAATCTCTTCTCCTGCCTCTTTAAGACCCTCTAAAGTAGTTACAAACTTATAGTTAGAGGTAGTTAGCCCCAATGTTTCCGAAGCAAAAACACGAATATTTTTACGGTTCATTGTCTTATTTACAGCTTCTGCATTAGGGATTACATGAAAACCTTTTGCTTCAACTTCAAAAAGAGCTTCTATACTAATCGCTTCAACTTCTGGAAGAATAAAAGTTGGTTGCTCTTTTTCAATAAGTGCCACAACAGCCTCTTTATCTTGCATGTCAATAGCATAAGAGCGATTTGCCACCAAATGGGCAGGAGCATTCTCATACTTATCAACAGCAATCACCTCAATACCAAGGCGTTGAGCTTCTATTGCTACCTCTTTGCCAAGCTCTCCCGAGCCTAATAGCATTATCTTTATAGCATCATCTTTTAATGTGGTTGTAAACTTCATGGGGGTTTTCCTCATAGGTTAATTTTAATGGAGGTATTGTACCAAATTTGCTTGAATAGTTCTGGAAAGAAGAACTATCTTTATTCAGCATTTATATTTTTTTTAGGATGGTTTGATTTCTTCTCAGAAAATTGCTGTTTATCTTTTCTACAAGACTTTTTAACAACATCCTCTTTAATATTTTGTAAAATTTTTTTTCCAATTCCTTTAACATTAAGAAGGTCATCAACACTATTAATTGGTTTCTCTTTTTTATACTCAATAATACTTTGTAGTTTTTTTACTCCAATACCTTTAATGCAACCCAAGCCATCTTTTGATGCCTCTTTTACTTGGCTAATAGACATAGACAGTAGTAATGATGATGTTAGAATTGTTGACAGCAGTATAGTTTTTAACATTTTAATCCTTTTATTTATTGTATTCTCTAATAAGATATATAATCTCTGTGCTAATTTTTTTTATATCCTCTTCTCTCTTCTCTTTATCAATTAAATCCAGTACATTTGGAGTATTGAACTTTTCAAAATTTAACCTTTTATCTGTATATTTCCAATAGTTATTATCCTCCCAATCTATCTCTATTTTGTCTAACTTTTTAACTTGAGCTTTTTCTATTTTTTTGTTATCTAAAAAATAGAATCCATAATAGAGATTATTTTTTATCTCAATAAAAAAGTATAAGTTTTCATCGACTTGATACTCATATCCATACTCTTTTCTATTTTTCTGCTTTTTGTAATATTTCTCTACACTCTGTTTAATATCTCTATCTCCATTGTAGTTTGAAAATTTAAAGCTATAATATGGTTGAAGGTTATCTATTAACTCTCGCCAAAATGTCAGTTGTATCTCTATCTTTGCTTCAATAATAGAATCTTCTATATTTAAAACCGTTTTTAAATTATTCTCTTTTAGTAAAAAATCTTTGACTTCCAAAATAAACCCTTTATGGTCTGATTGATGGGTTAATCTATTAATAAGATTAAGGTATTGTACCAATGTCTCGCGTAGTGTGGGAACTGTAGCTACCTCTTTGATGCACGAGTTTAACCACTTTCTGATATGTTGAGTGTATGTTATATTTAGAATTCTATCTCTTATCTTCTTCTCGTTAGGCTCTTCTTTAAAAAGTGTTAAATATATAATAAATATATTTTTCTCTCGATAGCCTCTACTTTTAACTGTTTCAAAATATGTACTAAGCTGATTTGAGTGGTCTTGGGTATCTATTTTATTTTCGATAATAATCGCTTTTGGTTTTGATGTTATTAGAATATCTATATTGAATTTCTCTTTAAATATGGCTACATCTAAAGAGGGGAGCTTAATCTCAATCTCTTTTAAAAATAGTTCTAAAAATTTAGAACCTTGTTTATGCGTACCATTAGGATTGAGTAGTTCATAGATAAATCTTGAATGTAGGTTAACTTCATCATTTGATTTTCGTAAAATAGAGAAGATATTAAAAGAGTCAATAGAAGCCTCTTCTATTTTTTGATATTTTAGTTCAAATAGTTGTAGTTGAGAAAAAAGTATTTTAAGTTTATCCATAAAGTATTTTATCTATTTATAATTAATAGTAACTTTAAAGTTTTAATTAAGATTGTTTGATTAAATGTAGAAATTGTAAGGGAGTATGTTTCACTTTTAACAGATAAAATATCTGTTAAAAGGAATAAGACAAATTACAGTCTTGCTTCGTATCTTCTAAGCATGTAAAGTTTCTTAAGAATCTTTTTACGAGTTGCAATTTTCTCTTTTTTACGAGCTTCTGTTGCTGTTTCGTAGTGTTGTCTTGCTCTTGCTTCAGTAACGATTAGGTTTCTGTCACATTGTCTTTTAAATTTTCTGTAAGAGTCATCAAATGAATCTCTTGGTGATAGTTTAATTCCTGGCATAATCAAGCACCCCCTTCCTTATCGGATTTTCTGTGGTTTAGGCAGAAGTGATAAAATTGGGCGAATTATATCTGAATAAATATTATGAAGAGTTAATTTTACGCTAAAAAAATTATTCAATGATTACTCTTGCATTGATTGCTTGAATAGGTCGATTATTTGGGTGTTCCATAACTTTAGCAAATTTTTTGATTTGAGCTTTTGATAGAGTGGTTGCATCTTTTAGTACAATCCATCTTACCCCCTCGGTACATGGTGGAGTTGTTAGTGAACCATTAAATCGGTAGTAGTCTCTATTTTTTGGTAATAGTGTTTCAATTGTTTTAACAATAAGTTCTGATTTCTCTCCTGCTTTCATTGGCATTTTTAACCAATACTGCTCTAAAACTTTATTCTTTTTTCCTTCATTAAACATCAATGCAACAACAGCCAACTCTCCCTCTTTTGAAGAATGAACAAAGTGTGCTTCTAATGGAAATGATTTTCCATTGATATTGTTTTCACTTGGTGTATGAAAATGAAACTGTTTAAGTTCAAAGATAATGCCATCAACTTTAATGGTTGAACCCTCTGCGACATTAACTTGAATTGAGTGACCATTATTTACTATTTCTGTAGATGTTGAGTTGTAATCAAATGGAATCGTTGAAAGATTACCATCAATAAAACCTTTTAAATCAATTGGTGATTGATTTAGTCCTTCGCCACAGGTATGAAACTTTGGAGTTATCTCTCCCCAATATGCAGGAGATGTTTCTCCATTGTAGCTCCAGTGTATTTTGTGGGATGCTTCTGATGCAGATAGATTAAGATTGAGTGCTAAGAGTAGCGAGAGAACCTTTGTTAGGGTTGTTAATTTCATCATTTATAATTTTCCTTTTAAATAAAATTAGGGGATATTTTAATTAAATAATTGTTTATTTAAGTTTAAAATTATTTATAAATATTTTTTATTTTTAAATTATAAAATATTTATTTTAATATATATAATTTATATTAAATAAATATAAGAAAAATAGAACGAATTGGTAATTTAAATTGATTTTATATCTTATTATAGTTATAATTTCGTATAATATAGAATATAAGGAAAGATGATGCCAAAAAAATTAATATTAATTATCGGCGCACCAGGTTCAGGAAAAACAACAGATGCAATGGCTATTGCAGAGAATCATAAAGAGATAACCAGCTACTCTTTGGGTTCTCTTTTGATAGAAGAGGCTAAAAAAGATACAAAACTGGGGAAAATTAATAGAGACTATATGGAGAAGGGTGATTTGGTTCCAACAGCCATTGTTATCGATACTTTATGTAGTGCGATTCAGAAAGCACCAACAGATGTGGTGTTAATTGATGGTTTTCCTAGAAAAGATAAACAGATGAAGTTTTTTGGGGATTTGGTTCAAGATGTTAACCGTGTTGACCTTGTTGCTGTTATCGAAATTCGTGTTAGTCGCGAGACGGCAAGAAAAAGAGTAGAGGCGTTGGGTGATTTCAAAAAAGATGTCTTCTGTCATGCAATGGATTTATATGAAGATACTATTAAAGAGATTGAAGAGTTCTATAATCATGATGGTCTACTGAGAGTTATTAATGGAGAGCGAAAAGCTTCGGAAGTAATAGAAGAGATTGATGAGTTTCTTCAATATAAAGTAGCACTTGAACCTGCATAATTAAATCTATTTGGAGGCAATTTTGTCTCCATCTTCTCTCTTCTACCTATCCTTTAAAATTTAAGAGTAACTTATGTTCCTTATAAGTATAATTCTAACTTAAGTAAATAGTATAAAGTGTTTCTTTAACTTTTATTAAAGAAATATTCTATTTATTTAAACTTATTTTTTAATGTTTTAAAAGGATGTTTTGTGTCAAAAGAACAGATAGTTGAGAGCCTTATTGGCAAAACTATGACCAAACAGAAGAGTAGAATACCTGCAAGATTAGACTTCCTACAGAGTGTTTCAGGGCTATTTTTAGCCATTTTTATGATATTTCACATGTTATTTGTTTCGAGTATTTTGATTAGTAAAGATTTTATGCTTTCCATAACCAAGATGTTTGAGCTTAATTTTTTGATTGAAGGTGGAACAACAATACCAGTGTTTGTCTCAATCTCCATTGTTTTTGCTGTCTTTATTTTTCACGCTTTTTTGGCGATGAGAAAGTTTCCTATCAAATATCGCGAGTTTCTTCGCTTAAAAACCCATGCCCATCTTATGCAACATAGTGATACCAAGCTTTGGATTATTCAAATTATCACAGGATTTGCACTTTTTTTTATGGGTTCTATTCATCTCTATACCATGTTAACCAATTCGGGAAATATTGGACCTTTTGCATCGGCTGATAGAGTTTATAGTGATTTTATGTGGCCTTTATATATTTTACTACTAATTGCTGTTGAGTTTCATGGGGCAATTGGACTTTACAGATTGAGTGTTAAGTGGGGTTGGTTCGAGGGAAAAGATGCTAAAGTTTCACGAAAAAGACTCAAAAAAGTAAAAATGATTTTAACAGCAGTGATGTTAACCCTTGGGGTGATGACTTTGGTCGCCTATATGAAAATAGGTTATGAACATCAAGCAAACTATGGCGAGAGATACCACATCTCTGTGGAGGCTAAATAATATGGATATTAGATATACAGATGCACTGATTATTGGTGGAGGATTGGCAGGGCTTCGTACAGCAATTGCAACAACAGATAAGGGACTCGATACAATTGTACTGAGTCTTGTTCCTGTTAAGCGTTCACACTCAGCAGCAGCTCAGGGGGGAATGCAGTCGAGTTTAGGGAACTCTATTATGGGAGAGGGAGATAATGAGGATATTCACTTTGCTGATACAGTAAAGGGGAGTGACTGGGGATGTGACCAAGAGGTTGCACGAATGTTTGTTAATACTGCACCTAAAGCTATTAGAGAACTTGCAGGGTGGGGTGTGCCTTGGAGTCGAATTAAAATGGGAAATAGAGAGGTTGTTATTAATGCTAAAAAAACAACCATTACAGAAAAAGAGGAAGCTCATGGATTGATTAATGCCCGTGACTTTGGGGGAACAAAGAAGTGGCGAACCTGCTATACAGCTGATGCTACAGGGCATACTATGCTTTATGCTGTTGCCAATGAGGCGATGAGACGAGGTGTGGTTGTAGAAGACAAAAAAGAGGCAATTTCACTTATTGTAGAAGAGGGTCAATGTTATGGAGCGATTGTTCGAGACCTTAAAAATGGTGGACTTATCGCTTATGTAGCAAAAGGTACAATGATGGCTACAGGTGGTTATGGACGAATCTATAAGCAGTCAACAAATGCAACTATCTGTAAAGGAACAGGTCATGCGATGGCTCTGGATGCTGGTGCTTCTCTTGGAAATATGGAAGCTGTACAGTTTCACCCAACACCAATCGTTCCTTCGGGGATTTTGTTGACAGAGGGTTGTCGTGGAGATGGTGGTGTTCTTCGTGATAAAGATGGTTATCGATTTATGCCAGACTATGAACCAGAGAAGAAAGATTTGGCAAGTAGAGATGTTGTCAGTCGAAGAATGTTAGAGCATATTAAAAAAGGGAAAGGTGTTCCCTCTCCATATGGTGACCACTTATGGTTGGACATCTCTATTTTGGGACGTGAACATATTGAGAGAAACCTGCGTGATGTTCAAGATATTAGTAAGACCTTTAATGGTATTGACCCAGCTGATGAGGGGGAAAAGGGTTGGATGCCTGTATTACCGATGCAACACTATTCAATGGGTGGAATCAGAGTAACACCAAAAGGGGAGAGTGTTGATATTAAAGGACTCTTTTCAGCAGGAGAGTCAGCATGTTGGGATTTACATGGTTTTAATAGACTCGGAGGAAATTCTGTAAGTGAGGCTGTGGTATCAGGTATGATTATTGGTAATTATTTTGCTGATTTTTGTAAAGAGACAGATGTAACAATTGATACCAAAATGGTTAAAAAAGCACTTAAAAAACAGGATGATTATATTCTTGGTCTTTTGGCACTGGATGGTGATGAAGATATATATGATATTAAAGATGAGATGCGTCATGTTATGCAAGAGTATGTTGGAATCTTTAGAAATGGAAAAGATTTAGATTATGCTGTTAAACGGCTAAAAGAGTTGTTGGTTAAGAGTAGAAATATTAAAATTGAGAACAAACATAGACTCTTGAATCCTCAACTTGAAGAGGCATATAAAGTACCAATGATGTTAAAAGTTGCTCTTTGTGTAGCAAAAGGTGCCAGAGAGCGAACAGAGAGTCGTGGGGCGCATTTTAGAGAGGATTATTTAAAAAGAGATGATGAGCATTGGTTAAATCGCACATTAACCTATTGGGAGAATGAGGATGATTTGGAACCAACCATCAAGTATGAATCGTTAGATGTTATGAAAATGGAGATAGCCCCTGCATTTAGAGGGTATGGAAGAAAAGGGCAGATTATAGAGAACCCTCTTAGTCAGAAACGACAAGATGAGATAGATGAAATAACCAAGAGTAAGGGTGATTCTGACCGATATGCACTACAAGATGCAATTATGCCATATGAGTTACAAGCAGAGTATAAAAGAGTCAATGAGAGATTGGGAGATGCAAAATGAGTAAAACAGAAGAGGCTTCATTAGAAGAGCAGTCAGAGAGTATTGTTAAGAGTCAAATAGAAGATGTGGAGAAGAGAGAGAGTATTAATGAAGGGAGAGAGATTACAATCTCTTCTCTGAAATATAATCCTTCGAATCCCGACTCGAAACCAACTTTTAGAGACTATAAACTCAAAGAGACACCAGGAATGACACTCTATATCGCTTTAACAAAAATAAAAGCAACTCTTGACCACGATTTGACATCAGATTTTGTCTGTAGAGCAGGAATCTGTGGTGCATGTGGTGTTTTGGTAAATGGAAAGCCCAGATTGGCATGTAAAACATTAACAAGTGATTTTGAAAATGGAAAAATAGAACTGCTTCCTCTTCCGACATTTAAATTGATTAAAGATTTATCAGTTGATACAGGAAGCTGGATGAAAAATATGAGTATTCGTGTTAACAGTTGGATTGTCGCTAATGAAGAGGTAGATATTGCTAAAATAGAGAAAAAGATTGAACCTGAAGTGGCTCAAGAGGTTTTTGAACTTGATAGATGTATTGAGTGTGGTCTCTGTGTTGCCAGTTGTTCTACAGCAATTATGCGAGAAGATTTTGTTGGTGCTGTTGGACTTAACCGTGTAGCAAGATTTCAAATCGACCCTCACGACACGAGAACCGATGAAGATTTTTATGAATTGATTGGAGATGATGATGGAATTTTTGGTTGTATGAGTCTTTTGGCTTGTGAAGACCACTGTCCAAAAAATCTTCCTCTACAGAGCAAAATAGCTTATATGAGAAGAAAAATGGTTAAGGTTTAATTTTTCTTTAATTTGTGTTAAAATACTTTTAATAAAATCGTAGAGTGATTAAAAAATAGCTCTACGATAGACTACAAAGGTATATTATCATGCGACCTCTATATAAATCTTGTTACCCCTTAGATAACCGATGTTATGAAGATTATGCACTCACTGAAGATATATTAATGGAACATGCGTCTATGGGTATGGCCAATTATATAAAATCTAATTTCTCCGAAGGAAGCTCTGTTTTAATTGTTGCTGGTGTTGGCAATAATGGAGCTGATGGTATTGTTTTAGCACGTCTACTTCAAGAGGCTTATAATATAAAGCTCTATCTTCCTTTTGGTGTCTCTTCTATTATGGCAGAGATACAACTTGAACGGGTACAATATTTAGATATAAATTTTGTTGATGAGGTGGAAGAGGCTGATGTGGTGGTTGATGCTATCTTTGGGGCAGGTCTAAGCAGAGAGTTGGATGAACAGACACGCAAATTGATTGTGGAGCTTGAAGCCCTAAAAGGGTTTAAGATAGCTTGTGATGTTCCCACTGGAATTGATATTGATGGGAATCCTTTACCAATGGCACTTTTTGTAGATGTTACCATTACGATGGGGGCTTTAAAAGAGTGTTTATATAGTGATATGGCAAAAGATTATGTAGGAGAGATTATCTGTGTAGATTTGGGTGTTTCAGAGAAAAAGTATACACAAGGGTTTGATACAGACATCTATCTATTAGAGAAGCATGATATGAAATTACCAAGTAGAAAACGTGCCAATACGCATAAAGGTAGTTTTGGTCATTTGGCTGTAATGGTTGGAGAGAAAGAGGGTGCTTCTATTATGGCTGGACTCTCTGCTCTACGTTTTGGTGTAGGATTGGTTACTATGGTGGGTGAAGAGATAGAGGGTTCACTCCCTTTTGCTTTAATGCAAGATAGTGATTTACCTGAAAACAGTACGGCAATTGCATTGGGAATGGGGTATGAAGATTTTGATGAAGAGTTGATAGAAGAGGTTGTAGAGTCAAAGCTTCCTGTTGTTTTAGATGCAGGTATCTTTTGGGATGAGATGATTTTAGAAATTTTGGAGCAGAAAGAGAGAGATATTGTATTAACACCTCATCCCAAAGAGTTTGTAAATTTATGGAATATGACTATTGATACTCCTTTAAGTATTGCTGTACTTCAGGCAAATCGATTTGAAAAAGTTCGAGTATTCTGTACCCTCTTTCCTCATGTGACGCTACTCTTAAAGGGTGCAAATATGATTATTGCTCATGGAGAGTCACTTTTTGTTAATCCTTATGGAAGTGCAAAGTTGAGTAAAGGTGGTTCAGGAGATGTATTGAGTGGTCTTATTGGGGCATTATTGGCACAAGGATATGATATTTTAACAGCTACAATACAGGCCTCATTAGCATTGACAGCAGGAGCAGAAGCCTATAAAGGAGCCTCTTATTCAATGCTTCCAAATGATTTAATCAATGAGATAAGTGGGTTAGAGTAGCCTACTGGAACTCTTTAGAGAAGTCTATCTCATAAAGCATGGAATCAAATGAGAAGATATATTTTGAAAATGATTCACTGCTTAAATAGGCTCTGTAATTGTCTATAAAGGTAATTCCTTCTACTTGTGCATTCAGTGAATTTAGAGTTAACTTTTTGGATAAACCTTGAAAAAAATTCTCTTTTTTATAATTAGTAAATGCCCAGACATTGACACTTAATAGCTCTGAGTAGCTGGTTAGCAGAAGTATATCAAGTTTTTTATTGATAGAGGCATCGGTAATTAAGCCTTGAACATTAAAACTGTCTCGGTAATAAGCTTTATGTTTTCCTATTGCTGTTGAGAGTTCATAAAGGTGTGTTTTATGGTCTTGCCAATCTTTAGAGAAGAGAAAGAGCTTTCCATGATAAGCAACCATCGCTTCACAATCAAAATTATGCTTTCTTGGTCTAGAACGAAAACTTTTTTGGTCACTAAAAGAGAAGTTAATACTCTTTGCTTTTATTTGCTTTTTATATTTTAACTCTGCACGGGATATTTTATATACTTTTAGATCTCTCCTATTTCCTCGATTATTTCCAAAATCTCCAATATAGACATACTGTTCATCATAGGTGAGTGCTTCCCAATCATGATTATACGCCCCTTTAATTCGAACAGTTCTAATAAGACGACCACTTTTTTCATCTATCTGATAGAGTTCTGCTTTGCCACCACTGTCATTCATTGTCCATAGTCTACCATCGATTTTAATGAGTCCCGAAGACTCTTTGACCTTTTTAGGCAGTTTAAATTTTTTTGATAAGAGAGTTGTTCCTTTAACCACGCCATTTTGATGAGTTGTTGGTGGTTTTCCTATATTTTGATTGGGAAGTGTTGGAATGGTTGTTGGCAGAGATATAGTAGGTTGAACAGTAGTGGGTTGTGCATTGGGGCTATTACTCTGACTATTGCTTTCAATTGGTCTGCCCAAAATAGGAGGGGTTATAATTGTTGGAGGAGCTATAATTGTGCTTTGAGTGTTGGGTACAGGGTTGGGCATGGTAGTAGTTTTTCCACTACAGTTAATCAAGAAAATGGGTGCAATAAGGGTTAATAGTAAACTTAATTCTTTTTTCATTATAAAAGTATAACAGATTTTTTTATTAATTTTGCTATTATTCTGTCATGAAAAAAATAGCAGTATTATTCAGTGGAACAGGAAGCAATTTACAATATATTTTAGAACATCTACATGGTAAAGAGGTAGAGGTTGTGGTGGCATTAACAAATCGACCCGATGCAGGGGGAATTGTTTTTGCTCAGGAGCATCATATTCCTATTGAGATTATCGACTCTTGTCTTTTTGCTTCACGTGAGGAGTTTGATGAAGAGGTGGTACATGCACTTCATTACTATAAACCTGATTTGACAGTTCTTGCAGGATTTATGAGAATCTTAACCCCTGTTTTTACAAATAAAATAAAAGCAATAAATCTACATCCATCACTTCTTCCTCTTCATAAAGGGATGATGGCAATTGAACGCAGTTATGATGATGAGAATGAAGAGGGAGGTGTCTCTGTTCATTGGGTTAATGCAGAGTTGGATGGAGGTGAAGTTATTTTACAGAAGATGATTGATAAAGAGGCTAAAAGTTTTGAAGAGTATGAATCAGAGATAAAAGCTATAGAGAAAGAGGCATTGGTTGAAGCGATAAAAGAGGTTTTAGAAATAAAATCTTGATTATCTATTAAAGGAGTATTATGCAAAAGAGTTTGAATTTAATAACTGTTATCATGGCTATGGGTATTTTTTCAGGTTGTATCCCTGCACCAAAACCTCAAATTGGTATTGGACTTGGGGGAATCGGAGAACAACATTCTTCCACAAGTAGAGAGAGAATTGGAGAACGTATCGAAAGCAGTAAAACTCCATCTGTAGTTGTAACGCAACCTGTCATAGATAAAGAGTATGGAGTAAAACCATTAAATTACACTATAGCTATTCGTAGATATTTTGCAACAAAAATTCCTCGTGGTAATCTATCAGTTTATAAGTTTAGTGAGCCAAAACGTGCTTATAAACGAAAAGGACTCGCTTACGGTGGTGCTATTGATTGGAAAGGGTGGTTGGTTGAAACCTCAATTGCAATACCAACAAGAACAGGACGAATGTTAACTCCTAAACCCTATATGGTTCTCTTCTCAGGAGAGCAGATAATTGACCATATTTTAGGATATAGTCATAAATTAATAGTAAAAGTGGACAAATAAGATGGCAAATTTCAATACACACTTTATGGTTGCATCGGGTGCTTCAGCTGTAGTATCTGGAACGCTACTCTCGATGGAGGTTGTTTCACCCCAAGAGGCAGTTGTGGCATTTCTTTTGGGCGTTTTTGGAGGGCTTCTTCCTGATGTTGATTCAGCCCGTTCCACAGCTATCAAAGTGGGCTTTAATGTCTTTTCTCTCTTATTAACAGCGATGATTGTTTTTATAAAATCTTCGACCTATTCCCTAATAGAGATGTTTATTGTATCAGGATTGGTCTTTGTAGGAATCCGTTTTGCTTTCTTAGATATTTTTCGTAAAATTTCGAAACATCGGGGAATGTTTCATAGCATACCTGTAGCCTTTATTTTCGGTATTGTTACAACACTTTTAATGCATTACTTTTTTGCTCTAAATGCATTAGTCTCTTGGGTTTATGGGTTTATGATTACAACAGGTTATTTTGTGCATCTTATTTTAGATGAGGTATACAGTGTTGATTTACAAAATAGAAGAATGAAAAAGTCAGCAGGAACAGCCATGAAGTTTGGTAAATTTAAAACCACACAAGATAAGATTCAAACAGCAGTAATCTACGTTTCTATACCTCTATTGATGAGTATTGCACCCGATACAACATTAATTATAAATGCACTCTTTTCACACGATGCATGGTTAACATTTAAAGATGTAATCTTACCTTATGATGGTAAATGGTTTATACATTAATAATAATTAAAAGGATAAAAATAGATGACAATATATGGCATAAAAACCTGCTCGACAGTAGGAAAAGCAAGAAAGTTTATGAGAGAAAATGGAATAGAGTTTGATTTTGTTGATTTTAAAGAGGTTTCAGTTGATGAAGTTAAAATTCGTAGTTGGTTAACAAAAGTGGATATAAAAGTTCTTTTTAATACCCGTGGAACAAAATATCGAACATTAAAACTCAAAGAGTTAAATCTTGACAATGAGGGCAAGATAAAATGGATGGCAAAAGAGAATTATCTAATCAAGCGACCTGTTATTGAGTATGGAGAAGGGGAACTATTGGTAGGTTATAATGAATCAGAGTATAGAGAGATTTTTTGTTCAAAATAGAGACTGCTAAGCATAAAAAAATTTTAAAAATTTCACTTCCTGCAGCATTTAATTCTCTGCTTGATATGTTGCAGGTGATAACCGATTTGATTATGGTAGGAACACTCTCAGCTTTTGCTGTAGCTGCAGTGGGGGTTGGATTACAAGCTTTAATGTTTGTTTTTGCTTTTTTAACGCTTTTTCATGTGGGAACAAATGCACTTATTTCACGATTTTATGGAGGAGGCAAGCTTAAACGTGCCTCTTTGGCACTATCTACACTCTATCTTTTTGCTTTTGGACTTTCACTTTTTGTGGCTCCTTTGTGGTATATTGGTTCTTCACAGCTCTATGTACTGTTTGGATTATCTCCTGAAGTTACACAACTTGGTCAAGGGTATGTACAGATTCTAACCTTGATGATGCCTTTTATCTTTGTAAAATTGGTTTTCATAACAGCTTTGAGTGCAACAGGTGATACGAAGACACCCATGTATGTAAAATTGGTTTCAATTGTCTTAAATGTTGGATTGAACTATCTTTTGATTTTTGGACACTTTGGTTTTATGGCATTGGGGGTTCAAGGAGCAGGTATTGCTACGGTAGTGGTCAATATGTTGGAACTTTTGGTATATCTCTTCCTTTATAGTCGAGGTAAAATGATTTTTCAACCAACAATTCGATTCTCTAGAAGTTTATTGAAACGCGCTTTAAAAGTGGGTATTCCTGCATCATTAGAGCGAGGGTTAACTATTGGCTCATTTATGATTTTTACAGCAATTATTGCTGATTATGGAACAGAAGCGATGGCTGGTTATCAAATTGGTCTTAGAATAGAAGGATTAGCTTTTATGCCAGGAATTGGTTTTACTATTGCTGCAATGGCACTTATGGGGCAGGGACTTGGAGCAAAGAATCCTGAACAGTCTCGTGAAGATGTACTATTGGTACTAAAATATGCTGTTGCTTTTATGTTTTTTCTCTCATTTTTTATGGTATTTACTCCAGAATTTATTGTTCAATTTTTTACAGATGATATTAAAACCATTGAACAAGCGAGTTTATATCTAAAAGTTGTAGGAGTCTCTCAAATTCCTTTAGCATTTACCTTTGTACTCTCTGGAGCATTACGTGGAGCAGGGGACAGTAAACGTTCATTGCGTATTAATTTAACATCCTTATGGTTGGTGCGTATTTTTCCTGCATTTGTACTCTCTTGGTATTTTCATGATATTTTATGGGTCTATATTGCAATGATTTCAGATACTTTTATTAAAGCTCTACTGTTGTGGAGAGCCTTTGATAGAGGGGAATGGAAGAGGATAAAAGTTTAAAAGTTAATAATCTCTTGATGATTTTGTAGGTTATATGTTTTGGAGTTATATTCAACTGTTCCATTAATAATTATAACCATGCTCTCTACACTTTTATCTTCATTATAGTTAATATTTTGACACTCTATGGTTGCTCCCTCTCGTAGAGTGATATTATTAAAGTTATAATCATTTCGAGCCTGAAGTTCTAAGTTTGTTGGGAATTTCCCATCTTCATCTGTATTATTATAAGTCATTACGGTCTCTCCATTTTGAATATTATTATCATTTTCACAAGATTGATAGGTTGAAGTTGTTGTAATTTTCTCCATTGTACCAAAAAGTTCTTGCTTCTGCAAACCTGAAATATCACAATAATTCAACGTTTTAGAGAAACTGGTTGCCTCTTGTTGGTTAATTTTATTAATATGTGTCTTGGCAATTTTAGCAACTTCTAGAGTTAACTTTTCAGTTCTCTCCTCTTCAATTGTTAATGAGACAGCAGAACCAATGGCAGTAGGATAGGTTTTTTTAGGTTTTGCTCCTCCACCACAACCTTGGAATGCAAGACCAAGGAAACTCATTTTGATAAATAGTATTTTGAATCTTTTCATAGTGATAATCCTGTTTGGTATTAAGGAATTATACTGAAAAAAAACTTAATTAATAAAGTTAAAATTATAAATTAAGTATTGAAGTAGATGGTAGAGTGATTTTTCACTCTACTTTTGATAAATTTTTTGAAGATGTTCCATTTTTTTACCCATATTAAGGAGAGTCATATCGGCAAGAACCAGTGCCATCATTGCTTCACATACAATAGAACCACGAATAGCAACACAGGGGTCATGACGACCTTTAAGTTCAAATTTCATCGCTTCGTTATGGGTATTGATTGTATCTTGAGGTTGAAAAATAGAGGGTGTTGGTTTAAAGTGACTCTTAACAATAACATCATCTCCATTTGATATACCACCTAAAATTCCACCTGCATGGTTAGAGGTGAATCCATAAGGAGTGATACCATCATTATTTTGACTACCTTTCAAAGAGGTACTCGCTACACCATCTCCAATCTCGACAGCTTTACAAGCATTAATTCCCATCATCGCTTCTGCCAATATGGCATCAAGTTTATAGTAGAGGGGTTCCCCCAAACCAATAGGTACACCTTTGGCTACAGTTAAGACAACACCACCTACAGAATCATGATTTTTCTTAGCAGAGAGAATTGCCTCTTCTTGGGCTTTTTCCACGCTACTATCAAGGGCATAAAGAAGTGATTTTTTAGCATGATTAAAGTCATATTTAGTGGCTTTTATTCCATCAACTTCAGACAATCCAGATTGAATGGTAATACCAATCTCTTTTAACATTAATTTTGCAATCGCACCACCTGCAACCCGTGCAGCTGTCTCTCGTGCAGAGCTTCGTCCTCCACCACGATAGTCGCGTATTCCATATTTATGAAAATAGGTAAAATCAGCATGACCTGGACGAAATAAATCTTTAACATTATCATAGTCTCGACTCTTCTGATTTCCATTAAAGATAACCATCATAATGGGTGTACCTGTACTTACTCCTTGGAATGTACCAGAGAGTATCTCTACTTTATCATCCTCTTTTCTGGCAGTCTCTAATTTACTTTTACCAGGTTTTCTTCGGTCAAGTTCGCTCTGTATAAACACTTCATCTATGACCAATCCTGCTGGTACACCATCTACAATACATCCCAATGCTTTGCCATGGGATTCGCCAAATGTTGTGATACAGAACTTTTTTCCAAAGGTATTCACGATAGCTCTCCTCGTAATGTTTTTAGTGCAATCTCTGCTGCTTTCTGTTGCGCCTCTTTTTTACTGCGTCCAATGGCAGAACAGATAATTTTATGTTGTAGCTCAATGGCAATTTCAAACTCTTTTTTATGGTCAGGACCAAATGCTTTAATCAGTTTATAGGTTGGTGTCTCTCCAAAATCGGCTTGGGTTAGCTCTTGAAGGGTTGTTTTGAAATCTTTAGATAGAGAGTTTAAATCGATGGTTTTATAAGAGGATTCAATTAATCTAATGGCTATCTCTGAAGCTGTCTCCAGACCACTCTCAATATAGATAGCACCAATAACTGCTTCGAATGCATTAGAGAGTAATGAAGGTTTAATACGTCCATCATTATTCTCTTCTGCTGAAGAGATTAGAAGTGCATCCCCTAAGTTAATTGTTTTTGCCAAGGTAGTAAACCCTTTTTCATTAACCAAGGAGGCACGTATTTTTGATAATACACCTTCATTCTCATGGGGAAACTTCTTGAAAAGATACTCTCCTACAATCAAATCTAAAACCGCATCGCCCAAGAACTCTAAACGCTCATTATTATAAGGCTTCTTATAGCTCTTGTGCGTAAGTGCTTCGATGATGAGGTCATTCCGTTTGAATTTGTAGTTTAAAGCCTTCTCTAGTGCTTTAAATTGTTTCATAGTTATATATTCCTTTTAAATTTCATGGGGTGTGCATGTTGTTGCACAGTTTTTATTTTATAATAGTGCTTTTTGACGTTGTGCTTCATCATAAGCCAACTTGTCACAGCGTTCATTCTCTTTATGTCCATTATGTCCTCGTACCCAAACCCCTTTAATATTATGGGGGGTAGCATAGGTAAGGTACTCTTTCCATAAATCTACATTTTTAACTTTTTTAAACTCTTTTTTAATCCAACCTTGAAGCCAAGAGTTGATGGCATTTACTACATAAGAACTGTCAGAGATGACAGTAACATCACAAGGCTCTTTTAGACGTTTTAGACCCTCTATTACTCCCCTAAGCTCCATACGATTGTTGGTGGTATGTTGCTCTCCACCAGAAAACTCTTTTTCATGACCATTATATTCAAGTATCCCTCCATAGCCTCCTGGACCAGGGTTTCCAAGGCTTGAACCATCAGAGTAGAGAGTAACCTGTTTGCGACCGTTTTTTTGCAATTTTTTCCTTAACTTGTATGGCATCTATGGCATAACATTGTGGACAACGTGTAAAAGAGATTGGAAAATCCTGTTTACATTTCGAACATCCATATGAGAAGTTCATGTCAACTTCACTGTTTCCACCTTTTTTGGCAGAAAGAATTGTATCTATAACAAAAATATCACTTTTTATATCTTTATCTTCAAGAGGTAAAACTCCTTTAGCAATAAAGATGGCACGTAATCTTTTATCCGACGAAATTATATCAAAGTTGAGATTTGAAGAGGGTAAGAACCATAGAATATCAAGGATAGAGTGAACTTTAGAAGGGTCAATAGCATGCCATGCAACTTTTTTATCCAGTTGGAAAAGGGCTTTTATTATGGCTCTATAACTGTAGTTTCCCTGTTTTAAAAGGTGTTGTAACGCTTCTACTTTTTTTTGAGGTTCAAGTCTTTTATTTATTAAAAGTTTATTGAGATAGAGGTGTGCCTCTAAGCTTTTGGTATCTTCTCCCAATATCTTTAGAGGCGTAATAATCTCTTGGGCTTTGTTGTACTCATAAAGGAGTTCATAGACAATACCTAAATGGTATAGTGTCTCTTGATTTCGGGAATGTTTATGTAAGATTTGTAGGAAAATCGCTTCAGCTCGTTTTAAAAATCCTGCTTTTAGATAGGTCTGCCCCAACTGCTCTAGAATCTCCTCTTTGTCCTCAAATTTTGAAATATTCTCAATAAGGTAAAGATTAAGATTAATTGATTTTTGATATTCACCTTGATTTTTAAAAGCAAAGGCCAACAGTGAAAGAGGTTTAATTAACGTAGGTTCAAAAGGCATCTCTTCTATCTCTAAGAGAGACTCTTTTGTGTTAAAACGATTTAGAAAACGCTCTAAGCTCTTCTCTTTACGTTCCTCTTTAATATTCCCCATGATAAAAGAGCTTAGTGCCACAATAAGTACTAAAATTACAATAACTAAAATACTAAAGAGTGGGTCATTATAGGCAGGAAGAATATTATCCACAAGTTTCCTTTTTTGTTAATATTTTAGCATATTAGATATAATACGCCTATGATAGACAACGCATCCGTAGAACAACTCAAAAACAACATCGACATTGTTGATATTATCTCTAACTATATTGAGATAAAAAAAGCAGGAGCTAACTTTAAAGCCAACTGTCCCTTTCATGGAGAGAAGACACCCAGCTTTGTAATTAGCCCTGCAAAGCAGATTTTTCATTGCTTTGGCTGTGGTGTTGGAGGTGATGCAATTAAATTTGTTCAAGAGTATGAAAAACTAAATTACCCTGAAGCCTTGGAAAAAATTGCCTCGATAATGAATTTTTCATTGGTCTATAGCAAAGGGACAAACAACAATAATGAAGCTCGACGGGTATTAGAGCAGATTCAAAACTGGTATAGTAAAAATTTAGATGGTGTAGAATATGCCAAAGGCTATTTACAAAAGAGAGGGGTTACACAACAATCTATAGAGAAGTTTGGAATAGGGTATGTGGGGAAGTCTCATGAACTGCTTAATTTTCTCTCTACAGCTCTATTGCCTTTACCAAAAGCACAAGATGCAGGTGTTATTGACCGTAGAGAACGTGGTGGGTATTATGCCAGATTAACTGAGCGTATAACCTTTCCTATCTATTCGGCAAGTGGTTCAATTGTTGGTTTTGGAGGACGAACAATAACCAATCATCCAGCAAAATACATCAACTCTCCTCAGACAAAGCTATTTAATAAGTCTCAACTTCTCTATGGTTACTCTAAGGCAAAAGAGAGCATTTATAAAAATAAGAGGCTTATTGTCTGTGAAGGGTATCTTGATGTTATCATGTTTCATCAAGCTGGTTTTACAGATTCTGTTGCCACATTAGGTACAGCATTGACAACAGAGCATCTACCCCTTTTACGAAAAGGTGAGCCTCATATTGTATTGGCATATGATGGGGATAAAGCAGGAGTTGCTGCTGCATTAAAAGCTTCTGTAATGTTGAGTAGTAGTGGATTTGATGGTTCTGTTGTACTTTTTCCCGATGGGAAAGACCCAGCAGATATGATTGCTATGGGTCAAGTACAAGAGGTGGCAAATTTATTACGTAGTGGACAGCCATTAATTCCTTTTGTCTTAGAGATGATGGCGAAAAGTTACGATTTGACCAATCCTCGTCAGAAAGAGGAGGCATTTAAAGTACTTAAAGCCTATTTAGATACTTTAAGTCCTATTATTCGTGACTCTTATATTACTCATGCTTCAACAATTTTAGGTGTTCGAGAGGCATTCTTTGGAACAGGGTTATCCAGTACAAACTCTAAGCTACCTAAAAAGAGGAATAGGTCACGTGTTGAGATAAAGGGAACTAAAGATGATGTTGGGCTTTTAAGTATTATTAAGACATTGGTTGAAAAGAGGGAGTATATCAATCAGGTTATTAATGTGGTAGAGCCTTCAATGTTTGGTCAATACGATTCCTTATTTCAATCGGTTATTCAGAATAGAGAGAATGCTATGCTTACAGGTTTGAGCCTTGATAACAATATAAAGACAATGGAGGAGGAAGAGCTTATTGCTTCGTTAAGACATTTTCTTTTTAAATATTATACTACTCAATTAAAGAATATAACGGTTGATGATTCTATACCTCTATTAAATAAAAATTTCTTGATACGAAAAATAAAATTAGATATTCTTCCTCGTTTAAAACGTGGGGAGTTGGTAAGTTATAAATTTTAAAGGTTGTTAATGGATGATAGAAAAATAGATATGCTGATTTGGTTGATTATGTTGATTATGCTGGGGTATTTCTCTTATAGTCAAGGTTGGATTTTAAGTGAGTTTGAGAATCTCTCAACAGAAGAGGGAAAAGCTTTAATTGAACATGAGAAAGAGATTGTTCTTATTGATGTTCGTTCAGCTGAGGAGTATACTAAGGATTCAATTGATGGTGCGATTAATATTCCTTTTTCAAAGCTTGAAGAGAATCTCTCTTTAATGAATCCTTTTAAAGGAAGAAAGATTTTACTCTACTCTGAACGGGGTAAACGAAGTATAGATGCATCTAGATTGCTTTCAAAAGAGGGTTTTATGGTATTTAATCTAAAAGGAGGGGTTGTCTTTTGGCTTAGAAATGGTTATCTTTTAAAGAAAAAATAGTTTTGGATATAGTTTTTAATCTATTCTAATTATAATACCATTCCAAATTTTACCCCCTACTCAAGGATACACTTGTCTTTAAAGAATATACTTTTATTTCTATTAACTCTACTACTTCTTGTCATCTTTTTCTATATGCTTTTTCTTTTTGAAAAAAGTAAAAATCAACGCCCTTTACACCCAATTATTATTGTTGAAGAAGAGATAGAAGAGGAGAGAGAGCGTGAAATTTTAAATCAGTTGGAGATGGCACGAAAAGAGGTTTTAAAAAAATTTGAAAAGTCAATGGAAGAGGAGGCTCATGAAGTTTTAACAAATCTTAAAGTATTGGCAGAGAAACGAAAAATTTTATTGAGTGAGAAAGAGATTGCTTTAGAGAAACAGAGAGTGCATGAGAGAGAAATTGCTTTAAAGAAGAAGAGGGAGCATGAGAGAGAGATTGCT
>Ga0256843_1000976_pt1 | contig 23397 bp, 23 predicted proteins | sample AlvinellametaG_FD_191572 | JGI IMG/M metagenome (GOLD analysis project Ga0256843, IMG submission 191572) | Pompeii worm associated microbial communities from hydrothermal vent at the East Pacific Rise, Pacific Ocean - Alvinella | ecosystem: Host-associated > Annelida > Integument > Unclassified ... | reverse complement strand
TCCACATTTTCTAACATGTACAGTACTCCACTGGCTACCTATATTTACGAACCAAGAGAGTGTAAAAATTATTATTAACTCATTATCTTATCTATAAAAAAATGATAATATGACTATCTTTTTTCGTTCCCATCCGTCCTCGGTGGGAATGCATACATCTATCCAAATTATAAAATAGTTCCATAACACCTACGGGTGCTTAAATTTTGTTTGTATTGTCTGAAACCTATACTAACTAGAAATTAAACCATCAAATAAGACCTATTAACTCCTATTTAAAATCTCCTATGCTATACTAAAGTATGAATCGTAAAATACCACTCAATGAACTACTAGAAACCTCTACGGGTGCATCACTCCTCTTTTTGGGGCGTGAAGCACTTTTTACCCATGAAGAGATAGCACGTTTTTTAAAGCCTTATGGCATAAGCCTTGTGACTGAGCAACAAGAAGGGGTTGTAGCTAGCATAGAACACAGCAGGCTCAACCCCATAGAAGAGGAGATCTCCAATAGGCTTTATGAGCAGGGCATTCCCTCGTACACGCTTGAGAGCCTAGAGATACTTCTTTCTCAAAACATCAATGACGATGCTTTGCTCATGGCACTTAAACTTAGCAACAACCAAGCACGCATTTTTAGGCTTTTGGCTAACCCCCACTTGAGTGAAACACTCTTTTTAAAGCTTTTAATGATGTACGCATGGCACGAAGAAGAGGAAGATGACCGTGACGATAGAGATGTCATTATGTACACTCTTAGACGTTACATTCAAATAGGACTCAACGAAGAGGACTTGCTTTACAGTTACATTACTTTGCATCGTCTTGCTATTGAGGCAAGGCATCCTCAGCTACTTTTGGCGTTGATGGGCTTTCCTAACTACTCGTTTGTGGTACGTGGTTCGCAACGTGTCACGCTACAAGAGACAGTTGCTAGCAATGCGTATATTGATGAGGCTGTCATTCAAAAACTTTGGGCAAAAAATGAGCCTGCCGTGCAAAGAGCCTTGGCAGCAAACCCTGCGGTAAAGCTACCACTACTCTACACACTTTTAGAGCAAAATGCTGAACCCATAGATGAAGCCCTAGCGACACACCCTACGTTAGATGCAAGCCTTTTTAAAGCACTGCTTCAACGCTCAGACAAAACAGTTCAGTTGCTTTTGCTTACCCAAACCATTACGCAAGAACGCTTTGAGTACATAGAAGATGCATCGCTGAGTGTAGGACTTTTTGCTACCCTTGGGGCAAACGAAACGCTTAGCCCTGAGCTTGAGCATCGTTTAGTCCAACTTGAGGAGCCTAGTCTTTTTGCACACTTGGCACAAAACCCTTCTGTGTCAGAAAAAATCCTAGTCATGTTGCATGCAAAAAAGAGCTACCACGAAGCCTTAGCCACCAACCCCTCAGCACCAAGTGAGATGCTTGAAGCACTCTATGTTGAAACACCCTCTCAGGCACTCTACCAAGCCCTTGCAGCAAACCCAAACACCCCCTCACAGATTTTAACTGAGCTTTTTGAACGCGGTGACCTTCACATACATCAAGGGTTGGCATCAAATGGGAGTATTCCCTTAGAGATACTAGAACGTCTTAAAATAGACACACGTTTGCAAACCCAACTTGCCAAAAACCCCATTATGAAGCAGTGGTACCAGTCGGTACTTGATTATGATAAAAATGCAGGACAACTCTCATGAAAGCCAGTCACATTAGTAAAGTAGTAAACCAACTCATCGTTCAGAAACTTCCCGTTTTTATTTGGGGTGCTCCTGGCATTGGTAAGTCGTCTATCGTTAAAGCCATTGCCAAAGAGAACGACTTATCCTTTTTAGATGTACGTCTTTCTTTGCTTGACCCTACAGACTTAAAAGGCATCCCTTTTTTCAATGCCAAAACCAACGAGGGGGTGTGGGCAAAGCCAAGCTTTCTACCCTCAGACCCGCACTCAAAAGGCATCTTGTTTTTAGACGAAATTAATGCAGCTCCTCCAGCGGTTCAAGCCTCTGCTTATCAACTCATTTTAGACAGAAAAATAGGGGAATATGAACTGCCTCAAGGCTGGAGCATCATTGCTGCTGGAAACCGAGAGAGTGACAGAGGGGTGGTTTACAAAATGCCACCCCCACTTGCGAACCGCTTTGTGCATTTTGAAATGGAAGTTGACTTTGAAGACTGGAAACAGTGGGCATACCAAAACCGTACCGACAGCTCTATCATCGCGTATTTAAGCTATGACAAAACCATGCTTTTTACCTTTGATGCCCTAAGCAAAGAGAAGTCTTTTGCTACCCCACGTTCATGGGACTACGTCAACACCATTTTAAAAACAGAGATAGACGATGAACTCATGTTAGATAGTATTAGCGGTGCAGTAGGGCGTGAAGCGGCAGTAGGGTACTTGAGTTTTAAACAAGTCATGAAAGAACTCCCCGATTTTGATGCCATTTTAAATGGTAGCATCACACAGATAGAGAGTCAAGACTCTAAGCTTATTATCGCCTTGGCTTCGGGTTTAGTCAATGCCATTAGCCAAAACCCTAGTGACGATGCCATTGAGCATCTTTTACGCTTTTCACTTACGTTACCGTCGGAGTTTAGTATTATGCTTATTAAAGATATACAGACCCAAAACATTGACATAGAGAGTGCCAATGCGTGGGAGTTGTGGGTAAAAGCATTTGCTTACTTATTAGTGTAGATGTAAGGGCTTTGTGTTTTGCCCTTTTTGAGGGGGACAATGCACTGCTTATCCCAATAAATGGTGACGCTTCGTTTCCCCCAGCGTTTTGCTTTTCTGAGGTTACGTCCCATATAAATATCTATTTTTCTACGCCAGCGTTTGTTCATTTTGTCTCTTACAGTGTAGGTGCCACCTAACCCAGCAATGCGTACTTTAGTACCATTAATCAGCCCTCTATCGAGCAAATCACGTGAAACCGCTATGGACTTTACATTGGGGTCAAGTCTGTTGTTCCACGCTGCAAGGTAGGGGGTTTTGTCGGTTTGGCTATGGTGTGAGGTGTAGGCAGTTGCTGTGACTCTAAGATGAAACTCTCTTTTTTCTAGTGAATATTTTTCTACTTTTGGCAGTACTTTAACCTCTTTTACCTCAGGGGTAGGGGGTGTACTACTACAGCCAACCCATAGAAATGAAAAAAGTACAAACGATAAAAACTTCATAATGCTACGAAAGAACCTTAGAGTTTGCCAAGGCAGCTTCTATCTCTTCTTTGCTAATGTCACCGCTCAAGTTGAGCTTCACTTCACCATCTTCACCACTTACTTCCATGTTGGTAATTTTGGCTTTTGTTTCATCAGACATACACTCACACTGACCTGTGGCACAGTTTTCTACCATTTTAATAATGTTTTGTTTGGCTACTGCTCCACCAAAGGCTATTTTGACCCCCTCAGCGGTTTTAAATACATTTTTTTCTGTTGACATTGTTTTCCTTTATATTTTTAAATATGACTCTATGCAAGTGCTTGCGTCACTTTAGGAAGTAGCACGGCACGTATCTCTTTGAGTGTGGCTTCAAAAGCATCAAACGCCTTACCATCTGGGTCTTCAAACCCCACGTGTAGGGTCTTTACTGCTTTAGGAAACACAGGGCAAGTTTCGTGGGCATGTCCACATACGGTTACTACCAAGTCGTAGTCGTTGTTTATGACCTTGTCGATGGTTTTAGAGTGATAACTGTCGCACCAAAGCTTCTCTTGCTCTAGCAGACGCTTAGCGTTTGGGTTGACACGCCCCGAAGCCTTAACCCCAGAACTCTGAGCCTCAACCCCCTCTAACTCAGCATTAATGAGTGCTTCTGCAATAATACTACGACACGAATTGCCCGTGCATAAAATAAGGACTTTTTTCAAGTAACGCTCCTTTAGACTTTAGTAAAAAGATTGTAACGTAAAAAGGGTTTATTTTTGCAACACACTATGGGTTTTGTTGCGATTGTGAGTTATTATGGGATGTCTAAGTCACACTTGTAGTCCATCGTATCATTTTTAAACAATATTATATAATATTTATATAGAGATAAAGGAAAGAGAGTGTAAGAGGGAAAAATAAAAACAACACCCAAGGGGGTATGGGTGTTGTAGGGGGTAACTTAGTTTACTTCTACTTCTACTGCTGTACCTTCCCAGATACCGTGTTTTGTACAGTAACCATGTGCTACTAACTTAAGTTTTTTACCTGTTGGAATGATGGTAAATGTTGTTGTATTGTGTGCTTTTACGTTTCCTAGTGTTCCTGGAATGTATGTCGCTTGTGCAAGTTTTGTTTCACCGTTAAAAAGTGTTACTGACTCAATGTAGTGATCGAAATCATCTGGGTGAGTGTATTCGTTACCCATTTTTACTGTTACTTCAAATGGCTCACCAGCAACTGCTGTTTTTGCACATGTAATAAACGGTGAGTGTCTATCAATAAGATCTTTTTTTGCTTCTCTCTCTACTTCTGAGATATCTACGTATTTGTTAATTTTTGGCATTTTTTGTCCTTTAAATGTTTTTATAGAAGCATTATAGCATAAAAAAAGTTAAATAGGAGTTATTTGGTCTTAATTAAGAAAAAAGGGGAGTTATGTAACGTAGGGTTACGAAGAACCCTACTAAAATTAAGCGTTTAAGTGTGTCGCTTTTTGTACGTGGAAGTTAAGACCAATCTCTTTTTCTGTACATCCAAGTGCAAGAGCAACCATTTGTGGCATATGAAGTACAGGAAGTTCAACTTCACGACCCATCACTTTGCTAATGCTGTCTTGGTAAGTGTCCATTTTAAGGTGACAGAGTGGACATGGTGTTACCATCATGTCTGCTGCATTGTCTACTGCGTCAAGAAGGGCATTTCCTGCTAAAACTTCAGACGTATGGTTGGCTTGAAGCTCTACGTGGAAACCACAACACTTGTTTTTACTTTGGTAGTCAACAGGGTGACCCTCAAGAGCATCAATAAGACGGTCTAGTGATGTTGGGTTATATGGGTTTTCGTGTCCATTTGACGCTTCGTGTAACTCAGAAGGTCTAATGTTATGACATCCATAAAATGGTGCAATATTGAGGTGGCTAAGTGGCACTTCTACTTTGTCTTTAATATTTTCAAGTCCATATTCATCTATGAGTGTATAGAGAAAGTGTTTAATTTCTGACGTACCTTTGTACTCAAGTCCAACTTCTGCTAGTTTCTCATTGACACGTGCTTTAAGCTCTGGGTTTGTGTCTAGGGCATGTTTTGTCATAGCAGAGTTAAGCTGACATGTATTACAGATGGTAATCATGGTAAGCCCTAATTTTTCTGCATAACAGATGTTACGTGCATTGAGTACGTGTGCTAAAAACTCATCAAAATCTTGAAGGTGAGAAGCCCCACAACAAGAGGCTTCTTCTAAGATAGTGATTTTGATCCCTAGTTTATCGGCTACTGCAAGTGTAGATGACAGTAGTTCTGGGGTAGATTGTTTTGCTGTACAACCTGTAAACAGTGCATAGTGTAATTGTTCGCTCATCATTTTTCCTTACAGTTTATTTGTCATTGAGATTTCAATGAGTTTTTGAACTTCATCTAAATTCTTAATCTTTGGAACAGAGTCAATAAATGGAACTCCTGAGTGCCAGTGGATTTTTCCTGCTTTCATCATCTTAATGGCTGTGCCTACGTGTTTGTACATACCAAGGTAACCTTCAGAGTAGACCACAATATCGGCTTCGTCTAAGAAACCATACTTTTTGATGCTTCGTACAAACCCTTCTGCGTGACGTGTAGCTACATTTGGAACAGCCACACCTTTTTCAAACTGTAGGTTGTGAAGTTTAGTAATTTTTTCAATAGGGTTGATCTCTTTTGGACATGCTTCCGCACACTCGTAACATTTTACACAATCCCAAACACCCACACCAGACTTAGCAGTAAGCTCTAAACGCTCATTTCCAGCTTCATCACGTGTATCTACTGTAAATCTGTATGCAGCGTTAAGTGCTGCAGGCCCAAGGTAGTCTTCGTTTGCTTCAAGAGCAGGACAAGAGTAGTGACACGCACCACATTGAATACAAAGATCTGAGTCTAAGAAGTTATTAAACTCTTCAATACTCTGTTTTGTTTCTGCTTCTGGACGTGCTTCAACTTCTGCAACCACATATGGTTTAACTGCTGCATGTTTCTCCCAGAAGTCTTTTTTGTCAATAATCATATCTTTTACGGCACGTTTTGTACTTTGTGGCTCAATAAGAAGTTCGTTACCAAAAAGTTCTACTAGCTCTAAAGCATTTTGCTTACACGCAAGGGTAGCTTTACCGTTTACTTTAATGGCACATGCACCACAGATACCGTGACGACAAGAACGACGGTAAGAGAAACTACCATCGTGTTCCCACTTAATGCGGTTAAGAAGGTCAAGTACCAGCTCATCTTTTCCTACTTCCATCTCGTAGAGTTTGTAGTAAGGAAGGTAGTCTGTCTCTGCGTTAAATCTAAAGGTTTTTAGGGTTATTTTTTTATTTTGATTCATCATTCGCTCCTAGTACTTTCTTTCCATTGGTTCAAACTTACCAAGTACAACATCGCCCCATTCAGTGCGAATGTTATAGTTTTCATCCATATAGGCATAGGTATGTTTAAGGAACTTTTCATCATCTCTTGTAGGGAAATCTTCACGGTAGTGACCCCCACGACTCTCTTCACGGTTGAGTGCACCCACAACGATGAACTTAGAGAACTCTAACATATGCCCAAGCTCAATGGCTTCTTGAAGGTCTGTGTTAAAGGTGTTTGATTTGTCATCAATACGAATGTGGTTAAAACGCTCTAAAAGGTCATCTATCAGTGCAATTTGTGTTTCAAGTGACTCTTTGGTTCTAAAGACACCGGCATTTTTAGTCATTCCAATTTGAAGCTCATCTCTTAAGTTTGGTACAGTTTCTGTACCATTAGAAGTTTTGAGTTTGTTCATTTCGGCTAACATTATGTCTGCATCGGCTTGGGTTGCTGGACGAAGCTCAATCCCTTCATCAAGTGCTTTAATCATGTTTTCACCTGCGTGACGTCCAAAGAGGAGGGCTTCAAGTACTGAGTTTGCTCCAAGACGGTTTGCACCGTGTACAGAGACACAAGAACACTCACCAGCAGCATAGAACCCTTCAACCATTTCTGTTGGGCTTTTACGCACTTGACAGTTAATGTTTGTAGGAATCCCACCCATTGAGTAGTGAGCTGTTGCTGAGATATGGATAGGCTCTTTAAGCATATCTTGCCCTTGGAATGCAATGGCAAGTTCACGAAGCTCTGGCAGACGTGTTAAGATAATTTCTGGGTCAAGGTGTGTCAGGTCAATATTGACTGATTGACCATCTTTACCTACACCTCTACCTTGGCGTACCTCTTCCATAATGGCACGACTTACGACATCACGTGAAGCAAGCTCCATAGCGTTAGGTGCATACTTAGTCATAAATCTTTCACCTTCGGAGTTGAACAAACGTCCACCTTCACCACGTGCAGCTTCTGAGATGAGTACCCCTGAACCACCAAGTCCACTTGGGTGGAACTGTACAAACTCCATATCTTCAAGTGGAAGACCATGACGTGCAACAATAGAGAGTGAATCTCCCGTGTTGGCATGGGCATTTGAGTTAAATCGGTACGCTCTAGCGTGTCCACCTGTAGCGAACATGGTTACTTTTGCATTAAAAATAGCAGGTTCTGAGGTTCTGATGTCATACGCAGCTACCCCTGACACTTTCCCATCTTTGTAGAGTAAATCCGCAGCATACCACTCGTCAAATACTTCAATACCTGCACGGTCTGCTTGTTCGTAGATAGTTTGAAGTAGGGTAAGACCTGTTCTGTCTTTTGCGTAACATGCTCTAGGCTTAGACTGCCCACCAAAAGGACGAATAGCAATGTCACCTTGTTCATCTCTTGAGAAAACAGCACCCATATGCTCTGCCCATCTTATGGTTTCAGGTGCTTTACTACACATAAGCTCAACACAATCTTGGTCAGCTAAGTAGTCTGAACCTTTAACGGTATCAAACTCGTGAAGTTCTGTAGAGTCCTCTTTGCCAAGTGCAGCATTAATTCCACCTTGTGCTGCTCCTGAGTGGCTTCTTAATGGGTGAAGTTTCGTAATGACAGCAGTTTTTTTACCTGCTTCTGTCAACTCTTTTGCTGCTGCTAAACCGGCAAGACCCGCTCCAACAATGACAGCATCATATTCGTAGATTTTCATACTCATAATCGCTACGTCCTTTTAATACAAAAATTTTGTATCTATTATAGCTTCAGTTTGGTATAAGTTTGATTAAGAAAGGGGGAATAGAACGAAATGGAAAGGGGGTATGTTTCAGATATTCCCCTCATAAAGGGGAGGGATCTTAGGCTTATACTTCTTGGGTTGTAGTATGACAAAGTGTTAAGAAAGTCTCTTCATCTAGCATAGGAAGATTAATCTCTCTTCCTATACGTTTTTGCAAGGAAGCAAAGTGCGTTTCAAACATCTCTAAATCTTTAGAGTCCGTCACTACTAAGAGTGATGCACCCCCATCGTAGGCCTCTAGCAAGGTAGTTGCTGCTTTGAGGTAGGCTAGGTTTTCTTGCTTTCCTAAAAGTGATCGTCCACACAGTTTTGACTCTCTAGCAAAAGGTACCACGGTAGCCTCTGCATTAAGAATGGCATCTTTTACCCGTGCAAGTGCTTGGGTGTTAGGGGAGTAACACGCTACTTTAAGCCCTGCTACAGAGTCAATGTTACACTCTGGAAGTGCTTTTTTAGAGAGGCTTTGGGCTATTTTGTCTAAAAAGTTACTTTGGCTTGGGTGTTTTACCATAGCATTGAGTGCATCTATGGCTTGGGTATGTTCTTGTGCATTAAACAAGTTGTTTTCGTACTCACACGCGGCAAGTCCATCGTAGGGGTCACTAATGGCTGCTAAAATAGCTGTTTTATGTTCTGAACCCTCTTCTATCATTTTGTGGGCTAAAAGTAAAATGGCATCACCAATGTAGTCGTGTGAAAATTTAAAGCTCTCAGATGCGTAGTGTAGGGCATAGAGTGACTCATAGTAAGCTTTGTCTTCATTTGAAGCATAAGGAGCAAGAAGTTCAAAACGTTGCATGAAGTCACTGTCGTTTAAGACCAAACAGTGGTTAGAACGGTAAGAGAGTGCTGGGTCAATCTGTAGGGTTGTCCCTAGTTTTTCTACCACTTCTGCTATGGTTTGTGTACCATCTAGCATCACGTCATTGAGTTTAAAAATCAATTTTTCTGAGGGGTAAGCAAAATCTTCATTTTGTGCTTGAACATTTGCAAGTATTTCTACTACTGATGCATCGGCATCGAGTCTCATAGTAAAGTTTTTATAGTAAGGTAAATAGTCTGTCTTGGCGTTAAAGAAAAACGCTCTTATATTTAATGTATGTTGCATGGGGTGTGTCCTTTGTTGCAAATTGCGAATATTATAGCTTGTGTTTACCCTAAATCATGCGCTTAAGACAACTCAAATAAAAAAAGCATGAAACTATGTTACAATTTTACCAAGAAATTTGACAAAAAAGAGCCAAAATGGATAAAGAACACTACCTTATTAGTCGGTTAAGCTCAAAACATATTGGAGATGACGCAGCGTGTATTGGTGAAACCCTCTACAGTATGGATGCTTTTTTTGAAGGGGTGCATTTTAAGCGTGAATGGATGAGCATGGCACAAATAGGGAAAAAAGCGATGCTTGTAAACCTTTCTGATGCCATTGCCATGAACGCCAAGCCGCAGTACGCGTTAGTCACCGTTTCGCTTCCTCCTGAACTCACACACGAAGAGATAGACCAACTCACCCAAAGCCTAGAAGAAACCGCCCAAGCCTACGGATGCGAAATCATAGGGGGTGACACCGTAGGAGGTGACAAGCTTCACTTGAGCATTACCATTATTTCGCAGAGTAAAAACCCTTTGTTTCGTGGCAGTGTAAAAGAGGGAGATTTGCTTGCTTACACAGGTACACTAGGCGAGAGTAAAAAAGGCTTAGATGCACTTTTTAAAGGTGAAACCCTTACAAGTGATGCACGTTTTTATGAACCCACCCTTAGGGCTAAATTTATTGCTAAAGCACGTGACTATTTACACGCAGGAATGGACATCTCCGATGGACTCTACTGTGACACAAATAAGCTACTTGATGCGAATAAATATGGGTTTGAGATATTAGAAAATATCAACGATGAGATGGGGCTTAGTGGAGAAGAATACGAAATGCTTGTCTCTTTTCCTCCTGAGCATTTAGAGGCACTTCAAAAGGTAGCAAAGCTGACCAGTACCCCCTTAAATGTCTTTGCAAAAGTCGTTAAAAATGACAAACGATTTACGTGTGATAGTCACCATTTTTAGAAACAAAACATAAGGAAAACAATGAAATACATTTTTAAACTAAGCATTATTTTGGGACTTTTGTCTGCGTTGATTCATGCAGATACATTTAACATACACCATAAAGACGACTGGCTGAAACTCTTAGAAAATAAAGAGTATGAGGTACTTGAAAAAAGGTTGTCATCACTCTATAGTGTGGTACAAAAAGATATTACAAAAGAGCCAGATATGCTGTATGCATTTCAAACTTTTAACAATAGTGCAAAAGAGATAGAGCAAGGTATTCAAGAGTGGCGAAAAATGAAGCCCCATTCGTTGTTTGCTGTAACTGCATGGGGTATGTACAATATTCGTTTGGCTTGGATTTCAAGAGGTAACAGGTCTATTGGTAAAACATCATCTAAGCAAATATCTAAAATGAACGCCTATATAAGAGAAGCAAAAGATAGCTTAGAAATGGTAGTCAAAAAAGACCCAAAATTGACAGTAGCCATTCAAATGTTGTTGCAAGTGTATCTGGTTAAAGGTAGCGATAAAGAGCGTAGTAGCATCTTTAATGCATCATTAAAAGAGAACCCTTACTCTTCTATTGTTAGAGAGATTTATGCGAAGTCACTTACCCCAAAGTGGGGTGGTTCTTGGAAAGAATTGAGACTCTTTCTTGACGAGACAAAAGCACTTTCTTCAAACAACAGTGCCCTTAGCATTTTAGATAATTATGATACCTATGTACGTTCTGATATGTTACGTTTAACTAAAGATTTTGACAAAGCACTTTACCTTTCATACCTCAATCAACTCTTGAGCCAAAGCCCAAATAACAGTAGGTATTATACGCTCAAAGGCGATTACTACTTTTACTATGCGAACAATAACGAAAAAGCTATTAAAAATTATGAGAAAAGACTTCAAATGTACCCGGGCGATGCACATGTACTCAATAATTTAGGCATCATTTATATGACACTCAAAGATAATGATAAGGCATTGGTTTATTTTGATAAATCTTTAAAGTACGATGGCTTATATTCTATGCCATTACGTGCTAAAGGTAAAATACTTTATTTAAAAAATAAAATGAACCTAGCACTCCAAGCCTTTCAAGATTCACTTGTTTATGCCAGTGAAAACTCTATGGCATTCACCTATATGGGATACATATATTTCAATAAGAAAAATTATACCCTAGCAGTACAAAACTTAGAGCATTCAAATACTATTGAACCGCTTACTGAAGATGATTGGTACATCATTACTGCATCACAATGGCATGAAAGAGATTGTAAATTTGTAAAATCTGCATCTATTTTTGAAGAAAAGTGTAAAATTAGTGACACTCCTTGTAATGCACAGAAGCTTGAATGGGCTAAAAAAAGTGCAAAGTTTGCCAAAGATAGAGGTATCTGTAAATAACTACCTCTTTGGGGTGGTAAGAGATGCCATCTCCTCTGGGTAGTGACGAAGACGGGCAATGGTTTTTGCTCTTTGGGTAACGTCTTCTTCTTTGCGTACAAAAGAACGTTTCTCTAAGGTACTTTGGTTCACATAGCCTAACGCTTCTAAATCCTTACAAATCACCTTTATCATATCTAACACTGAAGAGACTTTTACAATTTCGCAACGGGCATAGTGTGGCAATGCAAAGCTAACCTCAGCAACACGTAGAGAGGGGTCATCTCCAGGAATCTGTTGCGCACCAAAGAGGGGTTTTGAACCTACAGTTGCCGAAGAAAAAGAGGGAATGTACTGTGCCAAATGTCCAATGGCTGCTTGGGTACGTTTTTGTACTTCTGCTTCGTCCCATGCTTTTTCTATTTTGGTTAAAAAATCTTTTTTGAGTTTGGGTTGGCAACTCATAGGTGTGTTGACTACAAGCCCCTCTTTGTAAAGGGTGATATTTTCCGTCATACCATGGAGTTGGAAGTAGCCATGGGGGTAGGGGGTAAACTGCCCCATGCCTTGTGGTGTACCACGTTCTCCATGAAAAATGATTTCAGGAAAAGGTAGCTCTTTTTGCTCTGCCCATTGTGTCACATAGGCAGCTTTAAACTCTACCATAGACTGACACGGAGCCCCTACCATGTCGTCAATGCTCCCTGCACGAAAGCCTGCGGCATTTATGAGGTAGTCAAAGGTTTGCTCTGTGGTTTTGTTGTTTTGTTTTGCAAAGAGTTTCCATTGGTTTTGGTGCTTTTGGATTTTCTCTACTTGGGTTTGCATCTGTAGGGTAACGTTGCTAAGGCTCTCTAACTCAAGGGTATTTCCTGCGGCAAGACGAAAGAGGTTTAGCCCATACTCTTGCACCATAATAAGAGGAAATTGTACTTTCTCTAGGTCAAGATGCTGTGCTACGGGGATCATCCACTCATCAAAGCTTTGTGGATTTTGTACGGCGGTTTGGCTTTTGAGTGCTTGAAGGTCTGCTTTAGTGTAGCTTGTGTAGTAGGCTTCTGGTTTTTGCAACACTTCATTGAGGGGGTCTTCATTGATGAGTGTTTGGTAGGCAACTTTGAGCATTTCAAGTCTTGGCAAAAGAGCTTTAGGAGTGCTTTTGTCTGTGGTAGGTAGAGCAATGAGTGTTGGACGGTAGTCAATGATGTAAGGAAAAAAACGTAAAAAGGCTATAGATTGTTTGAGTAGGGCAACACACTGTGCATCGGAAATTTCTCGGTAGAGGTTTCCTCCTGCATGCAAGTGACAAAATGGAGGACCTGTTACGAGGCTTTGCTCTTTTTCAAACAAGGTAACATCCACACCCAAACGACCCAAGTAGAGTGCAGCAGAACTTCCTGCAACTCCTCCACCTACAATGGCAATTTTTACATTTTTATGTTTCATCTTCTCTCCTTCTTAAAGGTACTCCAAGAGTGTTGCAAAATCATCTACAACACCAAGGGGCTTATATTGGGCAATGTCTTCACCATAATTGTAACCATAACTTACAGCAATGGCATCCATGCCACAGGCATTTGCAGCTAAAATATCGTTTTTAGAATCTCCCACCATCACTGAAGAAGCAATGCTTACGTCTAAGGTTTGACACATATGCTCTAAAGGCAAGGGATGGGGTTTCTTTTGGCTAAGGCTGTCACCCCCTAAAATGGCAGAAAAGTACTCATCTATCTCTAAACCCATAAGCAAAGGCTCTACAAAGTCAATGGGCTTGTTGGTAATAATGCTTAAAGTGTAGCCTTTTTGTTTAAGTGCCTCTAAGGTCTCTTTTACATTGGGGTAGAGCATGGTGGCGTGACATAAATGTTTTTGGTACGCTTTAAGAAAAAGTGCCAAGCCCTCTTCAAAAAGTGCAGCATCTACACTAAGGGAGTCTATCTCTTTTTTACCAAGTAAGGCACGTTTTACAAGGGTTTGTGCTCCATTTCCTACCCATGAACGTACGTTTTTTTCTTCTACATTTTCCCTATCGAGCATTATAAGCATCTCATTAATCGCTAAAGTAAGGTCGGGTACGCTGTCTATGAGTGTACCGTCAAGGTCAAAGTGTATGGTGGTTTTGTCTGTCAATTTCAAAAAAAATTCCTCTATGTGATTATGAGAAGATTATACAGATTTTGGATAAAATACCCATAACATTTAATAAAATGTGTAGCTTTCACATTTGAAAACAAAAAAGTGACACAAAACACTATCCTTAAAAGAAGAAATTATGAAACCAATCTATCCACTTAATGTAAAAAATGAATTTGTCTTTAACTCCTCAGCACGTGACTTTACGGTTGAAGAGATTCCTCTCTATGAATTTACAGGCGAGGGTGAACACCTCATTTTACAAGTACGTAAAAAAGACATGACCACTTGGGAGATGCTTGATGTTTTTTCTAACCATGTGGGCATTAGACGTCGTGACATGGGCTATGCTGGGCTAAAAGACAAACATGCCATGACCATACAGTACATCTCTATTATGGCAATTCACGAAGAGAAACTCAAAGCCTTTAGCCATGACAAAATTAAAATACTCTCTACCGTGCGTCATAACAACAAAATACGTGTAGGACACCTTAGAGGGAATCGTTTTAATATTCGTTTGAAAAAGGTGCTAGGGGTACAAAAAGACAAACTTGACTCTGTACTCAAGTGGATTAAGAAAAATGGTGTACCCAACTACTTTGGAAATCAACGTTTTGGTACCGATGGAAACAACTGGCAAGAGGGTAAAAAACTTTTAGACGGTACGCTTAAAATGCGTGATAGAAAAACCAGAGAGTTTCTTATGGGGTCTTACCAGTCTTACCTTTTCAACAACTGGTTGGCAAAACGTATGGAGGTAAACCTTTTACTTGAGAAATTTACAGAAGAAGAGACAGAACAAGTTTTAGGTTTGGAAGCAGGGGCATTAAAAGGAACCAAGAAACAAGAGAACTTTTTTAAACTCTTAGAAGGCGATGTGATGATGCACTACCCTTATGGAAGACTCTTTAATGTAGAAAACCTTGAAGAAGAAGCACAACGCTTTGCAAATAAAGATATTGCCCCAGCAGGGCTACTTCCAGGAAAGAAAATGAAACCTGCACAAAGTACCGCAGGCATCATAGAAGCCCCTTTCATTGAACCCATAAACCTTCAAGGTGCAAGACGCTATGCGTGGGTACAAGTGACAGAAGTAACAAAAAACTATGTAGAAGACAAAGCCCACTATGAGCTAAGTTTCATACTTCCAAAAGGGTGCTATGCGACCAATGTACTCGATGTTTTAAGAGGTCAAACAAATTAAAAGGAGAAAGAATGTTGAATAAAAGAGAAAAAAAGCTACTTGTTGTAGGTGCTTTGTTAGCAACTTTAATGTTGGGGGGATGTAGTCAACAAGAACGTGCATTAGTTGTAGGTACAGGATTAGGTGTTGCCGTAGCTTCAGTAGTCTATGATACACCACGTTATACAGCAGATCCATATTATATATATAATGGACGCTACTATTATGGAGGAACATACCGTAATGGAGTCTATCTTTTTAAAGGACACCACTATAGAGGAGGTACATATCATAGAACCTATGTTCATAAAAAAAGCAAACATTACTATATGAAAGATGGCTATCGTACAGGAGTAAGGTATGAGAAACACGATAAGAGTAGAAACTATAATAGTTATATATCTCGTGAAGATAGAAGATATATGATTCGATAGATAAGGAAAAATTGACTATCTTAGGTGCAAAATTGGGGAATTTAATTCAGTCAAAGACTGAAGGAAGAATGCATTTTAAAAGGAGGAAGAATAAAAAAAATACGTCTCTTACACCTAAGATAGGTCGAATTATAACTAAATAAGATAAAATTAGTCTTAATTAGATTTTTTAACACACTAACCAATTTTCAAGCTTGAATATGTCTGCTGTAACCGGCATTCCTTTCCATCCATTTGACTCTAAATACATCATCTTATTTCCAAAATATCCTACTACATACTTCTCTTTATAGAGAGGAAAAATACCCGAAGCGAACATGGAAAAAATATCATCATGACTTTTAGGTGTTTCATAATATTTAAAATCAAAACTATGCAACGCTATAAGAGCAGTTTGCAGCATCTCATTCTTATACATAGAAAGTGTTAAAACATAATAAGAGGGGTAACTCACTGCTGGGTCTTCTAAAAAATCTGTGACATAAAGTCGTTCTTTCTTTTTATTATACATATGGAAAGTATAGTCAAAAAGTAAAGAAGGCATATAATATTATTGCAAATTGACATATTTTTAAAGTAATGATGGGGTAATAGTATTTGTGCATAATACGTTAATTACTTTTAAAGGATATACCATGATGATTAGAAAAAAAATAGTAGTGACTTCAGTTTTAGCAACCTTTGCCCTTATAGGGTGTGGAAGTGGTAGTAGTGACAGTTCAACTACAGGACATCTTGTAGATTCAGCCATTGCCAATGTAGACTATGATTGTATTGCAGACAACCAATATAACAAAAGCACAGCACAAGATGGTGCATTTACATGTAAAAATATGAGTAGCGTACGTTTTAGACTTGGTGAATTGGTATTAGGTGAAATTCATGGATTACATGAAGATAAGTATGTATATCCTCAAGATTTAGTAGGGGTTGACCGTACATCAGGATTGGAGAATGAAAGAGTTATTGCAATGGCTCAACTGGTACAAGCACTTGATACAGATGGTAACCCTGAAAATGGTATTACTATTGCAAAAGAACAAGCAAGACTTCTTGTAGAGACACGTACAGAATTTCAAGAAAATCAACTTGATATTTATTTAGAGAGTGCTTCTGTCAATCCTGAAAATGTTCCTACAAAAGCAGAAGCTCAAATACACTTAAATCAAACCATGTTACACCATGCACATGAACAAGAAACTAAAGATCAAACTGTAGAAGAGCATGCAGTGGATAATACCAATACACATACGCAAGATGCACAAGACCATGCAACTGATGCACAAAATCACGTAGGAGTACATGCGACTGATGCACAAGATCATTCACTCGATACTCCAACACCTTTTTCTTAACTATATCACTCTTTTCTATATCAATAGAAGAGAGTTTTCTACCTTTATCTCGTTCATTTATCAAAATATTCTATTAACTTCATACATTATTATCTAAAACTACTATAAATAATGTATAATCATCTTTATCTCAAAGAAGGAAAATGATTTAAATGAAAGTATTTAACAGGTTAATTGGAACAATGGCAGTTTTAGGTGTAAGTACCTCTGTTCTTATGGCAAATGGTGCAGATTTATTGGTAGGAGGGATTATTGGCTCAATCATTACAGCAAGCCATCCTAGTCACTACCAACAGCAAAGACCTCACTACAGTAAAAGGTCAAGTATTCCAAAGAGTTGTCAAAAGGGACTTTGGAGTACACAGATGATAAACAATGAAGCCATTGCAACAAGTTTTCATGGTGTAAGTGTAAAACATGATGCACAAGGTGCCATGATTGTTGTTATGCAAATTCAAAATCCTCTCCCAAATATTTTTAGTGCAGGGGACATTGTACAACTCAACCTACATTTTAACAAAAGACAAAAACTTGTAAATGCTACAGTTGATCAATATAAACAAAACCTTATTGTTTCGGGATTAGATGCTATCTATATCATCAATAAACTAAAAAGTGCCTCTTATGCTAAAGTTGAATTTGTCAATAATTCATATTGTACAAGACTCAAAGGTTCAAGTAATGCCATTAAAACGGTAGAAAATACTTATGTACCAGTCTCCAATGTAACTGCAAACAGTTATAAAAAAGTAAACCATGCCGTGCAAGCACATCAGAATGCACCTAAACACTTAGAAAATGATTCAATTAATAATGCAAGAGTCTCTCGTGCCATAGATGAGCATATGACCCATGCGCAACGTCTTGCCTCCAATCAAAAAGAGTATGCTGAAAAAGTGGCAGGTATTCGTGAAAAATCTGACTTAGAAGCAGCAGATGCAAATATTTATGATGTCAAAATTCAATACTACATTCCAGGAAGTGAAGAGATCGGTGAAATGTGGATTGATTGGTTTATAGATGATGAAAAAGGTCCAATGATGCGATTACATTTTATGGATCCAACCCATAAGTATGAAACCCAATCACATAAAATAGATATTAGTCTAGAACCTATTGAGTCTGAATGTAATACAGATGTTAATATGAAAAGTGATGAAACCACTTCTCCTTCTTGTGAAATTGTAAAAGATTTACTTATCGCAAATAAATGGGCAACCATTGCAAAAAGACAAGAGATGAAACGTCGTTATAAAAAGAGAGTCTCATTTATTCAAGGAAATGAACATAGTAAAAAATCTTTAGGTATCAATTTTCAAGTTTATGAAAATGGTGGGATGACTGCACAGATTGAAGAGTTAAACCATGGGTATCCAAAGCGTTTTAACTTTACCTTTGCACAAGCACTTGAGTTGGCAAGATACATTGAAAATACCCGTAAAAAAGCACATAAAAAATGGATGAATAAAACACGTACAAAGGAAGATCTTGATGCACTATTTCAGTAAAACACTTCTTTTAGTGGGGTTAGGATTTAGCAGTATATCAGCCAATAACGATGCACAGCTCTATACTTGTGGGTTTAATGGTAAAATGGCAAGTTACCATGAAAATGAAGCAAAAAAAATGCAACTTCTTGGTGCTGAATGTAGAATAATGAACTCTGTAGAACATATTATTTGTTCTATGAGAGGGGTAAAAACGGCATACTCCTATACAGAAGCAGAAGCGTTACTCTATCGCTATCCCACAGCCTATTGTGAAATGAACAATCAACTTTTTGTTTCTAGTGTCAAACAAAGTAAGGGGTTGGCTATAGAGGGGAAAACGGCACTTTACTTTCCAGTAAATGGTACAAGACTCTCTTATAAAAATCGTCAAAAAATCAATCGTTTTGCACACAAATATATGAATATGGGATACACTTTTACGATTACAGGGTATGCATCAGCAACAGGTAGCGCATCAAAAAACCATATGCTTTCTCTTAAACGTGCTGGTGTCGTTCGTACAGCATTGTTAAACAGTGGCATAAGAAGTAGTGAAATTTTATCGGTAGATGCTTTGGGTGAAGAGTCTTTAAGATACAACACTGCCTATGAATTTAGTCTCAATAGAGCAGTCATTATTAAAGCCTATAAATAATAGGCAATACCACCTATCTTTAAGCTTAGGTGGTAGTAGTTTATCACTTTCTTTTTGCGTAAAATGCTTCTTTAAATGCGTCAAAACGCTCCTCTAAAATCGCCTCTCTCATCTCTTTCATCAAATTTAAGTAGTAATACAAGTTATGAATGGTTCCTAGTCTAAAGTAGGTGATTTCTCTGGCACGGTAGAGGTGACGCAGGTAGGCACGAGAGTAGGTTTGACACACCATACAACCACACTCTGGGTCTATGGGTGCCTCATCGGTGGTGTAGCATGCTTTTTTGATGTTGACTTTTCCAAAAGAGGTAAAGAGGGTACCATTTCTAGCATTGCGTGTAGGCATGACACAGTCAAACATGTCAACCCCACGAGAGACATTTTCTACCAAGTCTTCTGGTGTCCCTACACCCATAAGGTAACGTGGTTTATTTTCAGGCATAAACTGTGTGGTCCACTCTACGGTATCATACATATCTTGGTTGGCTTCACCTACACTTAACCCTCCAATGGCAAAGCCATCGTAGTCTAGGGCACAGAGCTCTTTGGCTGATTTTTCTCTAAAGGCTTTGTCTGTACCCCCTTGAATGATGGCAAAGATATTTTGCTCTACACCCACCCCTTGGGCTTGTTTTTCTCTAAAGTAGGCAATGGACTCCTCTGCCCAACGCGTAGTACGCTCAATACTGGCTTTAATACGCTCTTGTGTAGCAGGAAGGGCAACAAGGTCATCTAGTATCATCATAATATCTGAGCCAAGGTTGTGTTGAATGTCTATCACTTTTTTAGGGGTAAAGTAGTGTTTGCTTCCATCAATATGACTCGCAAAGGTAATGCCCCCTTCGTCTATCTTGACATTCTTAGACAAGGAGAAGGCTTGAAAGCCTCCAGAGTCGGTAAGAAACGACTTTGGGTATTGGGTAAAGCCGTGAAGTTTTCCCATCTTTGCCACCACATCATCACCCGGGCGTAGGTACATATGGTAGGTATTTGCTAAGATAATCTCTGGTTGAATAAATGTTTTTAAATCTAAAGCATCAAGGGCTTTAACGGCACCCACTGTGCCAACAGGCATAAAAACGGGGGTTTGTACGGTAGAGTGAGCAGTTTTAATGGTACAAGCTCTGGCTTTACCGTCGGTTTTATCTATCTGAAAATGCATTGTGTTATAATATCCTCTTTAAATCATTGGTAAGATTATACCGTATTAGGGCATAAATGAAGAATATACTCATTGTAGCAGATGGACAGACAGCAAAACACTTTATTGAGTGGGTCATTAAAAAGCGTGTAGCAGAAAACCGTTATACGATACTCTCTTACCATCAGGGTACATTACCTGAGAATATGGGAAAACATATTAGCCATATTGATGCCGATCCTACAAGCTATGCGAAGATGAAGCATATTATGCACGATACAAAGTACAATCAAGTCTTTATTATTATGGAGGAGAAGGAGGATGTCTACTATACGCTTACAAACCTTCAGATGATCGATAAAAAGATACGGATTGTTCTTCTTAACCAATGGGACGATGAGAGCTTAGGAAAAGAGATAGAAAATATTACTATCTTACATAGCCATGAACTCTTGGGTGCACACCTCTATGACCAACTTCCCAATGTCCCTGTAGTGGCACAAAATATTGGGCTTAAAAAAGGGGAGATTATGGAGATTCGTGTCCCTTTTGGTAGTACCTATGCCTTTAGACATGTAGGGTCTATCTTACAACGTAAATGGAAAATTGTTGCGATCTATAGAGATGAGAAACAGATTTTACCTACCAATGCCACGATGATACGCCCCAATGATATGCTTTTGGTAGTGGGAAAACCCATTGTTCTTGAAGGTGTCTATAAGACAATCAATAAACGTATAGGGCTCTTTCCTGAACCTTTTGGGAAAAACCTCTATCTGCTTTTAGATTTACGTTACGACAAAGAGAGTGCCTTGGTATTTTTAGAAGAGGCACGCTACTTGCTAGAAAACCTTGAGGAGAAACACTTGATTGTTAGGGTACTCTACCCCAATGATTTCGCACTGCTTCATAGCCTTAAAAGTTATGAATCTAAAAACATTACACTACTTGTTTGTTATGAAGAGGAGGCACTCTCCCAGTTGATTGAGTATGATATTCAAAAATATGATATTGGTTTGGTACTCAATAGTGTTGATACTTTCGATAAAAATAGTATAAAAGAGACACTCTTTAACCTAAAGAAGGTGGTCTATCTGTTTGGAGATACACTCCTTTATGATGTCAAGGATGGGATTATACTTATGGAGGAGAAGTCAAAAATGGAGTCCATCTCCTCTACGGCATTTGACATCTCTGAAGCACTCAATCTTCACTTAACCCTTGCCGATTTTGATCCAGAAGGGGAGTTTGATGGACATAAAACTACTATTGAACACTATGAGACACTTTCACATATTTTCAATATGGATATTACGATTGAACAAAAGGTTGTAAACCCCATTAGAGCACTTGATTCAATGCACAATATCTTACAAATCGCACCTTTTGAAGAGGACCTTAAACGCGATAACTTTTTACACTTCATCTCAACCCATCTTGAGAATTTTCTATTGACGACTAAAAAGTACCCTAAACTTTTGGTGCCATTTGCCCTAGAACAGTAAGAAATAGGGGCATACCTTATAGAGGATTAAACTGATTTAAGATAGAATAAAGCATATTATTATAAGGTTTTTTACTATGGTTATCCCTATTGAATTGGTCCAAGCACCACAAGTGACATATGATATTACAATCGATACACTTCCTTCTTTGTCCTTTGATACAAAAGTAGTAGTGGTCACAAACCCTACGGTTTCAGGCTTTCATTTAAACTACCTTTTAGAGAAAATTTCAGCACAAGATTTACATGTTGTGACTATTCCTGATGGTGAGGAGTATAAGACACTTGCTACAGTGGAGACTATTTTAAATGAGTGTTTTGAGCATAGACTCGATAGAAAATCCCTCCTTATCGCTTTTGGTGGGGGTGTTATTGGTGATATGACAGGCTTTACAGCAAGTCTCTACCAAAGAGGGATAGACTTTATCCAGATTCCTACCACACTTCTAAGTCAAGTAGATGCTTCAGTAGGAGGAAAAACAGGTGTAAACAATGCCTATGGGAAGAACCTTATTGGGGCATTCTATCAGCCTAAAGCTGTCTATATTGACCCAGCATTTTTAGAGACCTTACCCAAAAGAGAGTTTGCTGCTGGGGTAGCTGAGATTGTAAAGATGGCTGTGATGTTTGACAGAGACTATTTTGAATTTCTTCAAACCCAAGACTTAAACATAGCATCTGTACGTAAAGAGGCGATTGCTCGTAGTGTAAAGCTTAAAGCTTGGGTTGTCAACCAAGATGAGAAAGAGGCAGGTATTCGTGCTGTCTTAAACTATGGGCATACCTTTGGACATGTCGTAGAGAATGAGACAGGCTACAAAACCTACCTTCATGGTGAGGCAGTGGCTATTGGTATGGTGATGGCAAATGCTCTAGCTGTGGAGCTTGGGTTGATAGCGCAAGAAGAGGCCAATAAGGTGGAGGTGTTACTTCAAAAATTTAACCTTCCAACACGATATAAGATTCAAGATGTCAATAGTTTCTATGAGCACTTCTTTTTAGACAAAAAGAGTAACCACAACCGTATTACTTTTATTTTGCCACAAGGGTTAGGTGGACATTGTATGCGTAACGATATTGATGCTGATGTAGTGAAGAGTGTACTACAGAAATTTGGAGAAGAGGGATGATACTAAGACCTTTAGTTGTAGCCTTTTTTCTTGTTGCTACCTTGCTTTATGCTCAACCTCAAGAGCTCAATAGTTCTGTGGAGAAAGTGGTACATACTGTAGATCCTAAATTGATTGTTGAGAAAAAGAAGATAGACCAAGATCTTATGGAAAATAACATTTGGTCTAAAATCTACAGTAACTACCATACCTATCAGGAGCTACAAAAACAAGAAGAGGCACTTAAACTAAAGATCTATACTTTGAAGAAAAAACGTCATCTTCGTAAAAAAGAGAAGAAGCTTTTAGAGGAGTCTGAAAATAGATTGGCTATTTTAACAGGAAAATTACAATTGTTAAAAGCCTATGAGAGTAACCCTTTTAAAAAGTTTTTAACCCCTCCAAAGATAGAGACAGTTCCTACGGTAGGAAACCCTTTTGCTGTGATTTCGGCACTCTCTTACCAAGAGAAGTTAAACTCCGATCAGGAGAAGTACAATGCGCGCTATGAGTCTCTACAACATACAATGGAGAAACTGAAAGAGAAGAAGTTGCTACTTCAAAAACTTCTTGAAGAGGATAAGGAGAATCCACAATTTCAAAAAGAGTTGCGTAATGTAGAGGATCAGATTAA
>Ga0256843_1000975_pt1 | contig 23400 bp, 24 predicted proteins | sample AlvinellametaG_FD_191572 | JGI IMG/M metagenome (GOLD analysis project Ga0256843, IMG submission 191572) | Pompeii worm associated microbial communities from hydrothermal vent at the East Pacific Rise, Pacific Ocean - Alvinella | ecosystem: Host-associated > Annelida > Integument > Unclassified ... | reverse complement strand
AAAATATATTATTATTATTATCATTTATTTTATTATCATTTTCTTTTGTTGTTTTTGCAAATTGAAATATTGGATATAAAATAAATACTCATTCAGATATTTGGGTGAGAGATTTACCTTACGATAAAGGTGACCATAATCAAGGTTTTATTGTTAGAAATACTACTTCAAAATCATATTTTATTCCAACAAAAACTAAGAATGAATGGAATAATTTCAAATATCATCATCCAAATAATGTTTCTATTATTGATTTAAATAATGATATTTTTTGCGGTTTAGGGTATTATCACAGCAATTTATTTAAAGAGACATTTGGTACTCAAAGATATTCAAGTTCTTCTTATGTAGAAAGTAATGATTGAATATATTCTCATAGTATGGATTGAAGGGATAGAAATGATAATAATCAAGGAATATACCAACTTAATAATCATTGAGGAACACAAAATTATACACATATTTCAGATCATACATCTGGAAATGGTAATTTATTTATTGGTGATCCAACTAAAAAAAAATCTGTTATTTATGATAGAACTATTTCTGTTAAACCTAATCATTATAATGTCATTACTTATTATTTTAAAGACCTAAATCCGTATAGTGGCGGGGCATCATATGCAAGAATGTATATATATGCAAATGGACATTCATATTATATTGATAGTGGTACTCATCATAATGATAATAATTGACATAGAATTAGTAAAAAAATATATGTAAATAATCAATCCAGTGTTAGAATAATATTAAAATCTATGAATTCATCTACAACAAGAGGAAATGATATAGGGATAGATGATATTAGAAGTGATTATTGTATTCCACAATAAAATTGATTAATTTTATTAAAAAAGTTAAAATATTAAAGTTATGAAATTAAAAAAAATATTAATATATGGGATATTGTTATTTTTAGGTTTTATTTTAGGTTTTTATTTAGAAAATTTTATAAAACAAAAAGATATCAATAAATTAAAAAATGATTTGATTATTTTAAAATCAAATAGATCTAAAATAGACGACAAAATTCAAAATATAAAAAAAGAATACAAAGACACAAAAGAATTTAATGATTGTATTAAAAATGGTTTATCTATAGATAATTGTCTTAATTTAATTGTTTTAAAAAAAGTTAAAGAAACTGATGATTTATCTAAATGTAAAGACTTGAATAAAAAGGATGATCAAGAAAATTGTATAAATCAATTTTATATTGAAAAAGCATATAAAAAAAATGATATTAAAATATGTGATAAAATATCTTTTATTCAAGATAAAAACTTTTGTAAAAAACAATTAATTGAAAAATGATCAATTTTAAATAATAATGTGAAAGAATGCGATAAAATAGAATATGATGTTCAGAAAATGTATTGTAAAGTTGATTTTTATACAAGAAAAGCTTTAAATGATAAAAATAAAAATATTTGTAAAAATATTTTAAAATTAAAAAATATAAGTCAAGATAAAAATTATTTAAAAAATTCTTTTAATGAATGTATATCTTTTATTCATTAGATTTATCCTTAAACAATAAACAAAAAAAAAGAAAATATACATCTTATTGTTTTCTTTTTTTAATTTATTAAATATTTTAATTGTTGCTTCATTTACTAAGTCAGCATAACCATTAAAAAGATAAATAATGAAGATGTATTTTTATTTTCTACTATTAATTCCGTTATTCTGTCTCTAATTTTGTAATTGTTTTCAATAATTCTGTATTTTTCCTTTGATTCTTTTCTTCTTTCTTTATATTTATCTTGTGCTTTTTTAGCTGAATATATTACCTTTCCATTATATTTGTCTATTTCTTCGTTTCTTTCAATTTCTTTATCTTATTGTGTCTCAAGATCTTTTTAATCATTTTACTATGTAGTTTTTAGTTTTATTTCTTCTTCATAAATCAGCAATCCAGCACCACTTTTGATGATTAATATTCGATGCTAAATTCAGAAATCGAAGTTGCAAAACATTTTATATTTACAAAACGTTTTTATCAAAAGTGGTGCTGGATAATTTTAACAAATTCACGAAGTTTTTTCTTTTTTTATTTATTTTTTTTCTTTTTCAAAAGTCTCGGGTTCAGGTTTGAATTCAAGCGCTAGCTTGAAAATAGTATTTTTTTTTGGTATAATATTATGGTTTAATGATTAAAAATTATGAGTAAAGTAAATATTGTAAATACTCCAGTAAAAGACTTTTCTTCTGTTAATATTGACGAAAGAAAAAATCTGAAAATCAAGGCTGGGGATACTGTTAAAGTATGAGTAAAGATTATCGAAAAAGATAAAAAAGGAAAAGAAAAAATTAGATTTCAGGCCTTTGAAGGTTTAGTGATTGGAACAAAACATGGAACTGAACCAGGAGCAACTTTCACTGTTAGAAAAATTTCAATGGGGGTTGGAATTGAAAGAATTTTTCCACTTTTCTCTCCAATGATTGATAAAATTGAAATCGTGAAAAGAGGAAATGTTAGAAAATCAAAAATCTACTTCGTGAGAGACAAAGTGACAAAAGCTATTAAAAGAATTACTAGAAAATCAGAATTGGTTAATATTTCAACTGAATCAGATACTGAAAGAAAAAAAGCTTTAGCAGCTGAAGCAGAGGCAAAAGCTAAGGAAGCTGAAGAAAAAAATCAAGAAGAAACTAAGTCAGAAGCTTAGTTTTTTAAATTTTATTAAAAAAATTAAAAAATAATTTTAACCACCCTGTCTTTCCCAAACTGATCTTTTAAAAAACTATAATTTAAAATATTTTTATCTTTCAAAAACTTTTCAATTTTTTCTGTCTGTCAATCATCATACTCAATCCATAATTGCCCATCTTTTTTTAAAAATTTTGAAGCTTCTAAAATCAGTTTTTTCACAAAAAACAAACCATCATCTTCTGCAAACAAAAACATTTCATCTTCATATTTTAGAACTGAATCTTGAATCAAAGACATTTTTTCTTTAGAAATATATGGTGGATTAGCTAAAATAAAATCATATTTTTTTTCTGGAATATTTTGAAAAATATCTGATTGAAAAACATCAGCTTTTAAATTATTAAGTTTCAAATTTTTTTTAATTTGCAAAATATTTTCCTCTTTCAAATCAGTAAAATCAACTTCAAAAAATTGAAAGTTTTTTTTCATCCCCAATCCAATACAACCCGATCCTGCAAAAATATCTAAAATAATTTTTTTTTCATTTTTCTTTTTTTGCAATTCTGGAAACAAATATTCATAAAGTCAAAATTCTGTTTCTTCTCTAGGAATCAAAGGTTTAAAACTCAAATCAATTTTTGTTCCCAAAAATTCTTTTCAACCTATCAAATAATCTACTGGTTCGCCATTTTTCAACCTCTCTAAATCTTTAAAAAAAGCTTCACTCTCTAAACCAAAATATTTCTCTTCCAAAAGTCATTTTTTATCTCTCTCAAAAAACATAGAGATATTTTAACATTTATTTTATATATTTTTTTAAATCATTAATAAAAATAGAATACAATATTTTATTTTTCAATGTATCAAATGAACCTAAATATTCTAAAAATCCATCTTTATAATTTTTTGAAAAAATTTCAATAATCTCTGGTTCTTTTTCGAAAAGCCCCCTAAATGTTTTTTCATACAAACTATCTTCTGAATATTTTGTAATCTGACTAGTTATTTTTAAAAAATGCTTTAAACACTTTCTTTCTTCCGAGTAAGTACCGTTTATTATTTTTACAAGATTTGGACCCAACTCACTTTCTGGTTTTTTTCAATTGAAAAGAAAAATATTTTTATTTAATTCTTCGATAACAGCCTCATCAAATCAACTTCCTCTAACAAGCCCGTTATCAAATGACATTGAATAACCACCTCTAACAGAAAATATTGAATCGTTTAATAACTTAACAGAACGAAATGATGATGCATATAATATTTCATGAGATAGATAATAACTTTTTTGAATTGGATTAACAAAACTGCTGTCTAAAAAAACCCTACCATCTATCGGATTATAAGTAGCTATATTATTATTCATTAAATCACTTTTTTATCAACAAGAACAAATTTTTCTTTATTAAAAGTCAGTTCTCTAACAAAGTTTTCTTCAACCCCTAAATGCAAAAGATATTTTTGAATTTTTTCTTTATTCTTTTTGATTAAATCTCAATCAAAATCACCAATCTCTGTTTCAGTCGGAAATTTAAATTCTTTCATCTCTTTTCTTCTTTTCTTCAAAACATCATTTACAGACTGTCCAGATTTTAAAATAATTTCTTCTCTTAAATTAAACTTTGAAGTGCAACTTAAATAATTTAAAATTTAAGTATGCAAAAAAATAAAAAATACAAACATTTAACTAAAATAGACAGAGATGAAATAGAAATATTAAAAAACAAAGGATACAATCAAACAGAAATAGCTAATATATTAAAGGTAGATAAAAGTACTATCAGTAGAGAAATAAATAAAAGAAAAAAGAAAAATGGAATTTATGATTCTAAAGTAGCTCATCATAAAGCTATGATAAAAAGATCAAATTCTAAGTATCAAGGAATGAAAATTGAAAAAGATAAAATTCTAAAAAATTTTATTGAAAAAGCTTTAAAAGAAAAACAATCTCCTGAAGCTATTAGCGGAAGATTAAAAAAAGAATTTAATCTTAATATATCTCATACTTCTATTTACAAATGAATATATTCAAGTAATGCTCAAAGAAACGCTAAATACTTATGTTTTAAAAGATACAAAAGAAAAAAACAAAAGAAGAACAAAGGAAAGAGAGAAATGATAAAAGACCTTGTATCTATTGATTTTAGACCGAAAGAAGGTATTCATTGAGAAGGAGATCTATTTGTTTCTCCTTCAAAACTTAAACACTCAGTTTCCGCTGCTTTGTTTGTAGAACAACAAAGTCAATATATTCAAGTTTTTAAAACAAAGAATAGAAAAGCTCAAACTATGGTTAGAGTAGTTAATTCTTTTTTAAAAAAACATAAAGTATCAGATATTAGTTTTGATAGAGGAATAGAGAATAAATATCATAAAAAATTTAAAACCAATGTATATTTCTGTAACCCTCGTGCTCCTTGAGAAAAACCTCATGTTGAGAATAATATTGGATTATTAAGAAAATGATTTTTTCCAAAAAATACAGATCTATCTAAAATATCACAAAAAAATATTAACCTTGCGGTTAATATTTTAAACAATAAATGAAGAAAATCATTAGATTACAAATCTCCTTTAGAAGTAGCTAAAGAAATGAAATTGATAAAAAAATAGATTGGTGTTAGAATGGTAAAAGTTGCACTTCAGGGTTTAATTTACCTCTAATGTCATACTTAAAGCATATCACATTCTAACTATATTGTCAAATAGTTTTAAATATATTTTTTTGGTATAATTTGGATATGAAAATTGTAATAACAGGTGGTGGCTCTGGCGGGCATGTTTATCCGCTTTTAGCCGTAGCAGATAAGGTTCGCGAAATATCTGATAAAAAACATATTATTCAACCAAAAATATATTTTTATTCAGACCAAAAATATGAACCAGATGTTTTGTTTAAACAAGACATTGAATATGTTCCAGTTTTAGCTGGAAAATTGAGACGTGGAGCAGGCATTAAAGGTTTTTTCTTAAATATTGGTTCAGCTATAAAAATGGCTTTTGGAATTTTAGATATTTTTGTAAAATTTTTTGCCAATATGCCTGACGCGATTTTTACTAACGGTGGTTATGTAGCCTTTCCAGTATTATTTGTGGCAAAAATTTTGAAAATTCCTGTAATTATTCATGTTTCTGATACAGTTCCTTCTCGGGTTTTACTTTATGCAGGAAAATTTGCTCATAAAATTTCTATTGCTTTCCCCGAAGCAGAAAAATATTTTAAAAACAATAAAGAAAAAAACCGAATTGCTCTTTTAGGAAACCCTATCAGAGATGAAATTAAAAAAAAGCAACTTGAAGGAGCTTATGAATATTTTAAATTAAATCCAGCTTTACCAACAATTTGGGTTTTAGGTGGCTCTCAAGGAAGTAAAATTATCAACGATACTTTAGTTAGTGCTTTACCAGAATTGGTGAAAAAATACCAAATTATTCATCAAACTGGAAAAAAATTATATCAAGATTCTTACGACCGAGCGAGTGTTGTTTTATTAAATAACCCACACAAGCCCAGATACAAAATTTTTCCGTATTTAAATCCTTTGGATATAAAGCTAGCTGCAGGCGCAGCTGACTTAGCTGTTTCAAGAGCTGGAGCAGGGACAATTTACGAATTAGCAAATTGAGGAATTCCGTCAATTTTAATTCCTATTTCTCAAAAAATTTCTCGAGACCAAGAATCAAACTCTTTCTCTTATGCAAAAAGTGGTGCTGCAATTGTGATTCGTCAGAAAAATTTAACTCCACATATTTTAATTCATGAAATTGACCGATTATTTAACAATATCAATGAATTAAAAGAAATGAGTAAAAGTGCCAAAGATTTTTTCAAACCAGATGCAGAAATAAAAATTGCCAAATTACTTTTAGATATTGGTTTAGAACATCAAAAATAATTTTTTGTTAAATTAAATTGAATTGCAAAGCAATTCAATTTTTTTACTTGTATCCTGTAACTTACATCTTACAACGAACCTATTCCATATGCACTTTCCCATTTATTTTCTCAATTTTTTCAACTACTGCTTTTTCTTTTTTTCATTTTTCACTCTTGATTAAATTTTGTGCTTCCTTTCTCGCAAGCTCAACTAGTTTCAAATTTGAAATCGCGTTCATTGCAAGGTCAGAAATTCCCGACTGCTTGTCTCCTAAGATTTCTCCAGCACCACGAAATTGTAAATCATACTCTGCTAGTTTGAAACCGTTTGAAGTATTTTTCAAAGCTGCCAGCCTCTGCAAAGTTTTTTCATTTTTCGTATTTGCAAAAACAAAGCAGTAAGGTTGGTGAGAAGAACGCATTACACGACCACGAAATTGGTGAAGTTGTGAAAGTCCAAACCTCTCTCCGCCTTCAATAATCATTAAAGTAGCATTAGCCACCGAAACCCCGACCTCAACCACCGAAGTGGAAACCAAAATCTGAATTTCATTTTTGGCGAATTTTTCCATTACCTCATTTTTTTCATCCTTAGAAAGTTTTGAGTGCAAAAGCCCAATTTTATATTCCTTGAAAAGTGGATGTTTTTGAAAATGTTTTTGAGTGGCTACGGCTGATTTTAAATTCAACTGAATTTGTTTGTCTGGGTCTGGGTCATCAATCCGCGGACAAATTACATACATTTGCCGACCTTTTTCCAACTCTACCTTCGCTGACTGATAAACTTTTTTCCGCTCATTTTCATTATCCAAAAAAACTTCTGTCTTCACTGGTTTTCGCCCTGGCGGAAGCTGGTCCATAATTGACAAATCCAAATCGCCGTAAATTGTCAAAGCCAAAGTTCGCGGAATTGGTGTAGCCGTCATTGAAAGCAAATGCGGTAAAATATCCTCGTTTTCTGCCAGCCCTTTTTTTTGAATTTTCTTTTTTTTCAACTCCTGAATTTTTTCAGAATTTTTTTTCTCCTGCGCTTTTTTTCGCAAAGCTGCTCGCTGTTTTTTTCCAAACCTGTGCTGCTCGTCAATAATCACCAGCCCAAGATTTTCAAAGAAAACATTTTTTGAAATTAAGGCGTGAGTTCCAATCAAAACCTGAATTTCGCCGTTCAAAACCCAATCCAAAATTTTTTTCTTAGAAATTTTTGTTTCCTTGCCGTCAGTTTTTGAAGGAAATTTGCGAACATCTTTTGAAGTTAAAAGCCCCAAACTAATCCCAAATGGTCCAAGGAATTTTTGAAATTCAGCAAAAATTTGTTTGGCCAAAATTTCCGTTGGTGCCATATAGGCCACCTGAGTGTAGCCAAAATTTTGTCCCTTCGGGCGAGTGGTTGCGGCAAAAAATGCTGTAATCGCCGCCACAACAGTTTTTCCCGAACCAACATCTCCTTCCAAAAGTCGTGACATCGGCTTATTTGATTTAAAATCTTTTTTGATATTTTCCAAAACCTCTTTTTGAGCATCGGTTAATTCAAAGCCAAGATTTTCCAAAATTTTTTTTTCTTTTTTTTCATCAACTTCAAAAATATAAGCTCCGGATTTTTCGTATTCATTTTTTTCAATACCACGAATGAGTTGAATGTAAAAAATTTCTTCAAAGGCGAAACGTTTTTTAGCCGCCTCGTAATCCGCCTTTTTTTTCGGCAAATGCAAAAAGAAAAATGAATTTTTTAAACTCGGCAAATTATATTTTTTCAAAATTTTTTCCGGAATTGGGTCTTCCAAATTTTCCAAAAATTCTTTATTGGCAAGAATTTTTTTTATTTTATGAAAAATTCAACGAGAGCTAATCCCCTTTGTTTCTTTATAAACTGGAAAAATCATCTGCTCTTTTTCTGCGCTTCCATCTTCAAAAAGTGAGCCGGTTTTTTCAATGGGAATTTTTTTTCCCACTTCATCAAATTCTGGATTGGTTAGATAAATTTTTCCATTTCTTTCAGCTACTGAACCTGAAAAACGAGCTGAAGTTCCAACTTTCAAAATATTTGAAATATAAGGTTGAGAAAATCAAACGATTTGAATTTGGTCTCCATTAGGTTCTTCCAAAACCGCCTCGGTCATTGTCATTTTTGTTTTGTAAGTTTTTTTGGCCTGAATTTTTTTTATCTCACCATACAAAATCGCCTTATCACCGGGTTTTAAATTTTTAATATAAGAAAGTTCGTTGTAATCACCGTAGCGCACGGGGAAATGATAGAGCAGCTCTTCAATGGTTTCAATTTTCAACCGCTTCAAGGCATTTTTCTGCGCCGTCGTAAACCGCCCAGTTTCTAAAATTAGAGTTGTTAATTTCATAATGAAATTTTAACATTTTTTGAAAAATTAAAAAAAAGTATTTGGGCGGGCAAACCTACGGTTTGCCCGCCCAAATACTTTTTTTAATTATTCATCATCCACATATTCTTTATTTACATCTCCATAAAGTTCAAAACCTTTTTTCTCAACTTCACCAAAAGTAGAATAAGTGTTATCAATTAAATTATCATCACTCACTCCCACTTTTTTAAAAGTATAATTATGAAAAGCAAAAAATAGTAAAGTTAAAACACCAAGTACAAAAATTACTGTTAAAAAATTATTAAAAATTGATTTATATCTCGGTTCATATTCTGGAGACCTATTATCTTTTCAATGTACCATAACAAAATTATAACATTTATCCACAGTTTTTTAAATCATAGACTTGACATTTTATCAAATAATGTTTAGACTTTAGATATTATGAATTTAGAAAAATTTCCAAAAAAGGCTGCGGCTATATTAGCAGTTAGTGGTGCATTATTTTTGAATGGGTGTGGTAAAGAAGTTCCAAAAAATTTAATACAGATCGAAAAAACAATTAATGAACATAATGATAGTCTTATAGAATTAAATAATGAAAAGATATCGCAAATAAGAGAATCAATAATTAAATTGAAAAATGATAAAGATAGAGAGCACTATCTTAAACTATTAAATTCAATAATAATAGAGAAAAATAATTACCATGAAACTTATCTTGATAATGCTCATTCAGATTTCTATACAAGTTTAATTCCAGAACCTTATAAAAATCTAAAAGTATTTCCTAATATCTGACCAAGAAATGGTAGAAAAGGTGATGTTGAAATACAAGAAAATTTAAATCAAATGATAACAAATATAAATTGTGATAATAATTGAAGATATGAAAATTATCATCCAAAGGTTTTAAAAAACATATGTTTAGAAACACCTTCTTATAATAAAAATATCAAAGGAGTTTTAGATATAATATTTTATGGACACGGATATTATAAGTATATACCTGAAAGAAAAATACCAATAGAATTAAAGACTAAAAAAAATGATATGGAAAAAGAAATATCAGATTTTGAATTAGGAAATATAGACTATCTTTTATTTAATAAAACAGTTGATAATGGAAAAGTTAATATAGATTTATTTGATAATCCGGTAAGAAGAGGGACTGAATATTCAGGAGCAGTTGTTTCATACAAAACTTTTGATCCGGAAAATAATAATACTTGTTTTAATGTTGGAGTTGAAAATCTTCAAAAAGAAAGTTGAAGTTTTTACCCGATGTTAGTATTCAAGGTGAAGTATTGTAAACAAAAAAAATAGAAATTTTTTCTATTTTTTTTAAATTATTTTAACAAATCTTTAGATGATAAAGTAACTTCTGTTTCTCTACCAAACATATCTAAAATAACTGTAATTTCGTCCTTTTCTGCATTAATTTCTTTAATTTTTCCTTTATTCCCTGCAAAAGCTCCAGATTTTATTTCCACTAAATCTCCAACTTCAAAGTCTTCAATTTTAACTTCTGTATTTTCTGCAGTAATTTGCCCCAAAATACTTGCCATTTCACTGTTTGAAACTGGTACTGGATTAACTCCTGTACCCAAAAAACCTGAAACTCTTGGAGTATTACGAACAACCAATCAAGAACGGTCATTAACGATCATATTAACTAGAACATATCCTGGATAAATATTCTCCTCAACTTCAACTTCTTTTCCACGTTTTATTTTTTTTACTTTTTTAGTTGGCACTACAACATCAAAAATATAATCTTCCATTCCTAAAGTCTCAATTCTCTGTTTTAAATTTTTCAAAACAGTTTTTTCATAACCTGGATTTGTTTGAATAGCATATCAATGCCTTCCTAAATTTTCTTGTTTTCCTTTTTTAATTTCTGTCATAAAAAATTATTTTAAAAATGTATTTTTTGCTAGTTCTAATAATCCAAAATCTAGAACCCCCATATATAAAGCGAAAAAGAATGAAATGAAAATTACTCCAACTGTAAAATAAATAGTTCTTTTTTTAGTTGGTCATTTAATTCTTTTAAACTCTCTTATTACTCCTTTTAAATATTCTATCATAATATATTTTTGTTAAAAAAATTTTGCCAAAGCAAAATTTATTAATTAAATTATACCATTTTTTTTTGAAAAAGCTAATTTTTAATTTATTTCGTTTATAAAATTCTTTATAAACTCATTTAATTTTTCCTTTGTTTCATCTTCAAATTTCTTTGAGTTTCGGATTTCTTCGTAAATTTCTGGTTTTTCATTTTCGATTGCTTCCAATAATTTCTCTTCAACCTCAACCATTTTTTCTACTGGAATATTTTTAACTAAATCTTTGTTAGTCATAAAATACAAGGCAATAGTTTGTTTTTCAAAAGGTAAAGGTGAATTATTTTTTTGCTTCATTCCCTCAACTACTTTTCGTGAAGATTCCAATTTTTCCCTTGTTCCTTCGTCCAAGTCTGAAGCAAATTGCATAAAGGCCTCCAATTCTCTAAATTGAGCCAATTTCAATTTCACATCTCCAGAAACTTTTTTCATCGCCTTTGTTTGAGCCGCAGAACCAACCCTTGAAACTGAAATTCCCACATCAATCGCAGGTCTAATTCCCTTATTGAATAAATTTGTATCAAGAAAAATTTGTCCATCTGTAATAGAAATCACATTTGTTGGAACATAAGCAGAAACATCACCCTCTTGAGTTTCAATAATTGGCAAGGCAGTAATTGAACCTCCACCCAATTTATCATTTAATTTTGCGGCTCTTTCAAGCAATCTTGAATGCAAGTAGAAAACATCTCCTGGATAAGCTTCCCTTCCTGGTGGTCTTCTTAAAAGTAAAGAAACCTGCCTATAAGCCATAGCCTGTTTTGTTAAATCATCATAAATAATCAAAACATCTTTACCTTTTTCCATAAAATATTCTGCAATCGCTACCCCAGCAAAAGGTGAAAGATATTGCATCACCGCAGAATTTGAAGCTCCCGCTGAAACAACTACTGTATATTCTAAAGCTCCTTTAGCTTCCAAATCAGCCACAATTTTCATTGTTTTTGAATCTTTTTGACCTGTTGCCACATAAACACAAATTGGTCTTTTTTCTGGACTTTCATTTTTTTGGTTAATAATTGTATCAATAGCAATAGTAGTTTTACCAGTTCCTCTATCTCCAATAATCAATTCCCTTTGACCTCGTCCAATTGGAATCATTGAGTCAATGGCTTTAATTCCTGTTTGCATTGGTTCATTCACAGAAGCCCTGTCCATCACTCCATAAGATTCTCTTTCAATCAACATTTCTTTATCAACTTCAATTTCTCCTTTCCCATCAATTGGATTTCCTAAAGCATCCACTACTCTTCCTAAAATTTTCTCAGAAACTGGAATTGATAAAACTTTTTCAGTTCGAACCACAGTATCTCCTTCAGAAATTCCATCGTCAGAACCAAGAACAACAGCCTTCACAGAATCTTCTTCAATATTCAAAACCAAAGCAACTTTTGCGTCAGAATTTTTTGAATCAATTTCTTCCTCTAAAGTTTTTTCATTTGAATTTTTGATAACCACCATTTCCAATGACATAACATTATCTAAGCCTTCAAACTCAACAATTCCATCTGCAATAGAAACAACATTACCAATATTCTCAACATTCGGTTTATCAAGAGATAAATTTTCAATCTCTTTTTTTATTTTTTCAATCAAAATATTAGACATACTTTTTTAATTACCTTAGGATTATAACATTTTCTTGTTTTTTTTTAAAATTTTGTTACAATTTGTTTATGTTAGAAAAAAGAAAAAGAAATTTGATTTGAATGATTCTAACTGCGGCTTTGGTTGTAGGAGGATCTATATTTGCAATTAGTAGTAAGTATGAACCAGGGGCTACTTTAAATCCATCTTGTCAGCCTGGTGAAACAAACTGTACAGTTAAAAAAGGTAAATTTGTCGATGGAACAAATACAAACGATGCCGTTTATACTGCGGGTAATGTTGGAATTGGAACAACTTCACCAGATGAAAAATTAACAGTTAATGGAAGTGTTAAGGCAGATTCGTTTATTTATAATTCAGATAGGAGATTAAAAAAGAATATTAAAAAATTGGAAAATTATCGAGATATATTAAAAATTGATGCAGTTAGGTTTGATTGAAAAAAAGATGGAAAGCACGATGTGGGTATTATTGCTCAAGAAGTTCAAAAATATTTTCCAGAATTTGTTAAAAAATCAGGTAGTTATTTAGCAGTTGATTATCCAAAATTGGCTGTTCCAATGTTAAATTTATTGCAAGAACAAGAAAAAAGGTTGGATAAGCAAGAAAAAGAAATTAAAGAATTAAAAGAGATGATTAAAAAATTACAAAAGTAATTTTTTTATTTTTAGAATTTTAGAGATAAAAGTTTGGAAAAAAAACTAAAAATTGTTAAAATTATTTTATGATGAAAAAAGTAAAAGTTTTATTTTTAATTTTAACTTTTATATTATCAACTCAGGTTTTTTCTGCTGGAATTTATGATACTGATAAATATGCTTGAGGGGAAAATATTGGTTGAGTTAATTTTAAGGCTGATAATGGAAATGTTAATGTTAAAGATGATAATCTTTCTGGTTATGCTTGAAATGATAATTTTGGTTGGATAAATTTAAAACCTGACAACGGTGGTGTTTTAAATAATGCTGGTAATCTTTCTGGTTATGCTTGAGGTGAAGGTTTAGGTTGAATTGATTTTGAAAATTCATATATTAATAAGGATGGATATTTTAAAGGATATGCGAAGTTAGAAGATAATAGTAAGATTGTATTTGAAGGTGATAATGTATCAGTTAGAACTTATTGAAGATTTTATAATTGTAAAGATCATTCAGTTAGAGGTTATGCTTGATCAGAAAATGTTGGTTGGATTTCTTTTGATTGTAAAACAGCTGGATCTAATGTTGATTATGGAGTTGATTATGATAAAAATGGTAATTTGTATGGTTATGCTTGATCAGAAAATGTTGGTTGGATTTCTTTTAATGGCGATGATGTTGATAGACAGCCAAGATTTTTAAAAAAATCAAAAAGAGTTATTGGGGAAGCGTTAGTTTTGTCTGCTCTTGAAAATAATGATAATTCAGGTGGTTGAGATGGAATTATATCTTTAAATGGATCAACTCAAGATAAAAAAAGTTATGGTGTAAAATTTGATCCAAATGAAAATCAACTTTACGATTTTGCTTGAGGTGATAAAAATTTAGGTTGAATCAAATTTAGAGGAGAAAATAGTTCAGGTTTACCTTGAAATGATTTTTCATCATGAGCATCTAACCCTATGGCTTGAATGAATGGTGGAAGTAGTAAGGCAAATTATGCTGTTGATATTGATCCGTTTTATTTTAAATTTTGATCAGATAAAGGTCAAAATGATAATCCAGTTCAAAGTGGAGGAAGTGTAACTCTAAAATGAGAAACAAATGGTGGAGTTGAGTGTATTGCGAGTGATGGTAAAGATACAACTTGAACAGATAATGACCATAAGGCTACAGGTGATCCGTATCCAGCTTCTGAAACAATTGATAATTTAAAGAAAACTACTACTTTTACTTTAGAGTGTAAAGATTCATTAGGTAATAAAGAAAAAAGAAGTCTTGTTGTTAGGGTTGGAAAACCAGCACCTAAATTAACTCTTTGAGTTGATAATGATAATATTCCGAAAAATTCTTCAACTACAATTCATTGAGAGGTGGAAAATGTAAAAAACTGTAAAGCTTCAAGTACATCTGGAACCTGAGATAAAAATATAGATTCGTCAGATGGTGAACATACAGACTCAACAGGAATTTTGGATGAAACAGTAAATGCTTTTAAGGTCCATTGTGATTCAAAATATTTTGAAGATTACCCTGATGGAATTGAAAAAGTTATTTATGTTAATGTGGCAAAATTAAAACTTTTATTCTATCCAAAATCATCAAGAGTAAAATATGGTGATAGAATTATTCTTTATTGAGAACCTTTATATGCAAACGCTTGTCAAGGTTCTGGTGATTTAAATGATTTTAATGGTTCGAAAGATCCAAATTCTGGAAGACATGAATTTATTTCTCAACCAGTAGCTGATAGCGGTAAGGTGTTTAGGATTAAATTAAAATGTTCAGGTAGTGATAACCAGGAAGTTGAAAAAGAAGTCTTAATTAGAATGACTAATAAAATTATTTACCAAGAAATATAAAAAAATAAGTTTTAACTTATTTTTTTATATTTTATTATAGAATATAATTAAATTGTAAATTGTTGTTGTTCCTATAAAAATAATTATAAGTCATTTTAATAAAATATAAATTATTTTTTTCTTTTTTTTGTATTTTGGTTCTTGTTGTATTTTATTGATTATATCAAAATTTTCCTCAAAAGATTCTTCTATAATTGGTTGAAAAGTTTTTTTATGAGATAAAATTCAAAATAAAAATATATTATAGATAATAAAAATTATTAATAATAAATAAAATAAAATATTATTTTTTTCTTTAAAAAAGTTTATAGTTAAACCAAATAATATAAAGTAAAATCAATAAAAAAAAGATTGGAAAATTATAATAAAATTTTTTATTTTTTCTCTATCCATAATTAAATATTAAGAAAATCGTCAATCGTAAAAGTGTCAGACTTGTTTTTGTTTATTTCATTTTTTTTAATTTCTTCAATCTTTTCCTGTTCTCGTTTATCACTTGGTCTTATAAAAATTTTCGCATAACTATCTTGTAAAAATTTTTTAGAATCTTTAATTCTAAACTTTAAATTAAAAACTTTATCTAACATTTTTTCATTTCTATTTATAGTTAATTTTAATATATTTGATGAATCTATTACATATATTCTATTTGAATTTATTTCTCAAATTATTGAATTTATATCTACTATATCGGAAAAATAAGGTACAGCTAATATATTGAAATTTAATTCATCTGTTTTTAAAATTCTTTTAACAATATTTTTAAAATTAAATGGATATATTGAATCTTCATAATATAAAGCAATTTTAGGTTCATTTGGCTCTAGCTTTAAAGCTTTAACAGCAGATAATTTTCCATCAAGACTTCTAACTTTTACTTCTATTTTAGTTTTTAAAGGAAAACCAGGTAATTTTTTAATTTCAAAACTATCTTTTCCAAAACCAGAAGAGTATTCTTGTTTTTTGTCATTAACATATCAATTATAAATTAATGTTTTTTTGTTAATTAAATTACCCTTGTTGTCGTAAAAATCAGGAAAGGCGTAAAACTTTATTTTTACCTGTGAAACTGCTTCAGCTTTTCCTTTGTAAAAAATAGGTTTATAACCATCAGTTTCATAAACTAAATCAACATTCATAGGTCTAAAAACTTTTTTTTCTTGATATATTTTTCCATTTTGGTTTATCACTTTAACTAAAAAAGTCGTTGTTTGAACACTATCAGGAAGTTTAAAACCAAAATAAGTTTCGCCAATTCCTTCAAATTCTTTTTTTTCATTTACAAAATATTGAATTAGTGAATTTTGTAAATCTGTAGAATATGATTTTACCTTTGTAAAAATATAATCTCCAGGCTTTGGTGTTTCTGGTGTTGTATTTATAGAAATACCTCACTCTGCGTTTTTTAAAGAAATAGCTTCTGCGCTAAAAAATATTGAAAACAATAAAATTAACAATATAAAAAATCTTTTTAACATATGAATATATTAACATAATTTCAATAATTTTAAAATTTTTTTTTTTAAACAAAATTCTTTATTTTTCAAGAAAGTTTTGTTATAATTTTTTTAGTTTATGACAAATCTCACAGATAAAGAAGTGGTAGAAAAAATTATTCAGGACCCAGAAAATCTTACTATTTTAATTAAAAAATACGAGGCTCCTTTGGGTAGATATATTCGGAGAATCACGAACATTCCCAAAGAAGAAATTGATGACCTTCTTCAAGATATTTTTATTTCAGTTTATCAAAATATAAATTCTTACGACCCCGAACTTCAATTCTCTTCTTGAATTTACAGAATCGCTCACAATAAAACTATTAATCATTGAAAAAAAAATAAAAAAATTTATGACAATCTTTCTATCGATGAAAATCCTTTTGTTTATGAATCCAATTTTCATACCAAAGATTTTTTGGAAGATTTTGAAATTCGAGACCGAAAAAATGAACTCAGTCGAGCCTTAAGAAATATAAATGAAAAATATCGAGAAATTTTAATTTTAAAATTCATCGAAGGAAAAGATTACAAAGAAATCTCTGATATTTTGGAAAAGCCTATGGGAACTATAGCCACAATGATTAACCGAGGGAAAAAAGCCTTGAAAAAGGAAATTGAAAAATATAATGAAAATAACAAAACCGCTTATGACAAATAAAAAATTAGAACAACAAATTTTAGAAAAAATCAAAAAAGAAAAAATCAAGCCTCGACCAAAGGTATATTTTGTCATAAAAAATTCATTTTTCATTTCATTGTTTTTCATTTCCACAATTTTAGGTGCAATTTCCTTTTCAGTAATATTTTATATTTTTTCCAACGACCAATCAATTTTAAATTATTTCAATTTAAAATATTTAAAAAATGGAATATTTTTCTGACTTTTGATTTTAATTTTCTTTATATTTTTAGCTCTTAAAAATTCTAAACAAATTAAAAATTCCTACCGCTATTCTTGAAATATTTTACTTTTAGTAAATTTAAGTATTTCGATAATTTTAGGTTTTGTCTTCTTCAACTTTGGTTTGGGGAAAATAACCGATCAACTTTCTTCTCAATATTTAGATTTTTACAAAAAAAATATCAAAATTACCGAAATAAAAAAAGATATATTTTTGAAAAAATTAAAAGAAATCGGAATCACAAACGAAATTTTAGAACAATATCCAGAATTAAAAGATAAGGTGAAAAATAAATTTAATAGTGAAGTTTTAGGTAAAAATTATTTTGACAATTGTATAAAACCATACAAAAAATGCCCAAAAAATGAAGTTTATTTCGAAGATGAAAACGGTTGTGGTTGTAGGATTCTCTATAAATAATTTTTTCTTTTTTTCTTTATCTTTTTTTGCTATAATTAAAAAGTTATGTTAAAAAATCAAATAAAAGAAGATTTGAAAATCGCAATGAAAACAGGTGACGAAATTGCTAAAAATACTTTAAGAAGTATCTTGTCAGAATTTACAAATTTTTTAGTAGCCAATGGAAAAACTCCCCAAGATGAAATTTCTAATGAAGAAGGAATTTCAGTAATTAAAAGATTAAAAAAGCAAAGAGAAGATTCTATTCAAAAATATCTAGATGGTGGTCGAGAAGATTTGGCAGAACAAGAAAAAAAAGAAAAAGAAATTTTAGAAAAATATCTTCCAGAAATGATGTCTCAAGATAAAATTAAAGAAATTGCGGAAAAATTAAAAGATGAATTAAAAATTGAAGATAAATCAAAAATGGGAATTTTGATTGGAAAAGTAATGCAAGAGACAAAAGGAGAAGCTGACGGAAAAGATGTAAAAAAGGTTGTGGAAAGTCTTTTTAATTAGAAAAATAATGCTGAAATTTTTGTTAAAAAAACAAATGATTTTATCATTTATTTTTTTAACAAAAATTTCAGCATTATTTTTTAGTTTCATATTTTAAATTTTCATTTTTATCAACTCAAAATTTAATGGAACCAACCTGGTCAGTTCTAAAATATGGAATTTTAAGTTTTTCTATTCTTTGTAAAACTTCTTGATGTGGATGGCCGTAAGAATTGTCTTTACCCACTGAAATTATAATCCATTTTGGATTTACAGTTTTTAGAAAAATTTCTGAATTTGAAGTTTTGGAACCGTGGTGCCCTGCTACCAAAATATCAGCTTTAATTTTGTTTGGATATCTTTGGGCTAAATATTTTTCAATTTCTTCTGGTAAATCTCCAGTAATTAAAATACTTTTATTTTTATAAATAATTTTCAAAACTGTTGAAGAGCTATTTGAATTTTTCATTTGTTTTAACCAATTTTCTGGATAAATAATTTCAAAAGATAAATTTTTATTAAAAACTATTTTTTCACCAGCAAATATTTTTTCTATATTGATTTTGTTTTTTTTAGCATTTTTTAAAATTTCTCTCTTTAAAGAACCATCAGGATTTTTATCATTAATTCAAAGGGAAGAAATAAAATAATGTTTGAATAGGGTAAAAATATTTTTGACATGATCCTCATCAAAATGAGTTAAAAATATAGCATCAATTTTTTTATCAAAAAATGAGAATTCTTTTTTTAAATTTTTCAAACCTCTTTCTTCTCGTCCCGTATCAATCAATATTTTTAAATTATTATTTTTCACTAAAGTTAAATTTCCTTGCCCTGTATCAACAAAAATTATTTCGAAATCCTTATGATTTTTAATTTGAAAGTTTCAAAAAATTAAAAAAAATATTGAAACAAGTAAAGAAAATAATAAAATTATTTTTTTAGACATATTAAAAATTTAGTAAAAATTGCTTAAAAAACTTTGAATGGTTTCAATGATATTTATATTAAAGAAAAATACAATTAAAAATCCAATAACTAAAAATGGTCCAAAAGGAACTTCAATTCCAACAGTTTGTTTTTTAAGTAAAACGGGAACAAAAGTTATGGCAGCAATTCAAAAGGCTAAAGTTAAAAATGAATAGATATAAACTCCAGATGGGAGCAAAAGAGCTAGTAAGAAAACTAATTTTCAGTCAGCATAACCCATTCATTTTCCTTTACTGATAAATCATATTAAGTAAAATGGCAATGCAGCCACAGCTGCTCTTAAAAATATGTGATAATCAAAAATTAATCCGTTTAAGGCTAAATATATTAAAGTAAAAATTAAAGTTGGCACATAAACTTCGCTAGGAATTATTTTATGTTTTGCATCAAAAATAGAAATAATTATTAATCCACTAAAAACAAAAGTTAAAGATAAAAATTCTATTAAGAAAACTAAATCAAAGCTTCCTTGAAAAAGTTTTCAAAAAAGCAAAGCAAAAATTGTTCCACTAAAAATTTCTACAATAAAATATCTAGGGGAAATTTTAGCCTGACACTGAGAACATTTTCCTCTGAGAAAAATATATGAAAAGACGGGAAAAAGTTCTCAAAAATTTAATTTATGTCCGCACGTAGGACAGCGTGACCTTCGATTGATTCGAGCTCAAAAACTTTTTTTTGGCTGGTCTTCAAAAACCGTCGGTTCAAGTTCTAAAGCTAAAACATTTAGAAAAGAACCTATAATGGCTCCAAAATAAAAAAATAAAAATAGAGCTCAATATCATAAAATATTTTCTAACATATTTGAAATTTTACCATTTTTTAAAATAAATAGAAAATGATATAATGAAAAAATGAAATCAAGTGAAATAAGAAAAAGATTTTTGGAATTTTTTGAAAAAAGAAATCATAAAATAATTCCATCGGCTCCTTTGGTGCCAGAAAACGACCCTTCTGTTTTGTTTAACACAGCGGGAATGCAACCTTTGGTGCCATTTTTGTTGGGAGAAAAACATCCAATGGGGACTCGTTTGGCTGATGCGCAAAAATGTGTGCGAACAGGGGATATTGAGGAGGTTGGAGATAATACTCACTTTACCTTTTTTGAAATGTTGGGAAATTGATCCTTAGGTGATTATTTCAAAAAAGAGGCTATTGAATGAAGTTTTGAATTTTTGACTTCAAAGGAAGAAGGGCTTGGGCTCGACCCAAAAAGGCTTTATGTAACCGTTTTTGAAGGAGATGAGAATGCTCCAAAAGATATAGAAGCTTACGATGTTTGAAAGAATATTTTTGAAAAGGCTGGATTAAATCCCGATGAAAGAATTTTTTGAATGGGAGCGGATTCAAATTGATGAGCTGCCGGTGATAATGGCCCTTCAGGTCCAGATTCTGAAATGTTTTATGACCGAACCGAAAATGGTTTGGGTGGTTTAACAAAGGATGAATTTTTGGCGGCTGATGACAGACAGGATGTGGTTGAGATTTGAAATGATGTTTTTATGGAGTATGAAAAGAAAGATAGAAAGGTAGTTGGAAAATTATCTCAACAAAATATTGATACTGGAGCTGGTTTGGAAAGATTGACTGCAATTTTACAAAATAAAAAATCTCCTTACGAGACTGATTTGTTTGAAGCAGAGTTAAAAATTTTGGAAGAAAAAACTGGAAAAAAATATGAAGATTTTGAAAAAGATTTTCGGGTGATTTTAGACCATTTGAGAACTTCAGCATTTTTGATTTCTGATGGAGTTGTGCCAAGCAATAAAGACCAAGGATATATTTTGCGAAGGCTTTTGCGAAGAGCAGTGGTAAAAATGAAAAATGTAGAATTTCCTTATTCAGCTGTGGATGAGGTTTTGGATTCTTATATCCAAAAATATGCTGAGATTTATCCAAATTTGAAAGAAAATGCTGAAAAAATTAAGACAGAGATAAATGGAGAAATTTCAAAATTTGAAAAAACTTTAACTGCTGGTTTAAGAGAGTTTCAAAAAATTATTGATCCAGAAGTGAAAAATAATCATATTCAAAAATTAGAATTCGGGATGTGTCAGGTAGGAAATTGTGCTATGAATGAAATTTCTGGCGAGGATGCTTTTAAGCTTTTTGCTTCTTATGGTTTCCCTTTTGAGTTAATTGAGGAAGAGGCTAAAAAAAATGGATTTATAATTGACAAAAAAGGTTTTGAAGAAAAAATGAAAGAGCATTCTGAAAAATCAAAAACTGCTTCAGCTGGAAAATTTAAGGGCGGACTTGGCGGAGATTCTCCAAAAATTATCGCCTTTCATACAGCTACTCACTTGCTTTTGGCGGCTTTGAAAAAGTTTGTTGGTGAGCATGTTTCCCAGAAGGGTTCAAATATTACTGAGGAAAGAGCAAGGTTTGATTTTACCAATAATGAAAAGGTTCAAAAAGATGTTCAGGAAAAAATTGAGAATTGAATTAATGATGTGATTGAAAAAGGTGCAGAAGTGCGAATGGAAGAAATGAAAAAAAGTGAGGCGGAAAAAGATAGAACAATTACTGGAGCTTTTTGGGAAAAATATCCAGATATTGTGAAAGTTTGAACAATTAAAAAAGATGGAGAGATTTATTCACGAGAATTGTGTAATGGTCCTCATGTGAAAAATACCAAAGAAATTGCCGAATTTGGAAGGGTAAAGATTAAGAAAGAAGAGTCATCTTCTGCGGGGGTAAGAAGGATTAAGCTGGTTTTTGATAAGGAATCATAAGGAGGCCAGAATTTTGGCTTGGAAAAATGGCTGACTTTGTCAGCCATTTTTCCAAGCCAAAATTCTAGCCTCCTTTCAAAATCCATCCAAGTTTAAAAAGATATTGGAGATTTTTGATTATTTTAAAAAATAAGAGGTGTAAAAAATTGACAAATATCGTTAAATTTGATATAATTTAAGCATGTTTAATTTTTTTAAAAAACCAGAGTTGAGACGATTAAAAATAGTGGATGATCATGAGATAATTCCTATGGCTATTAATCTTCTTAATCAAATCAATGAAAAAAATTTTGAAGTTTTTCCGAATAATGATTCAAATGAGACAATAATTTTAGAGGAAAAAAGATGAGCTCCTTGGGATGAGCCAAATCACAGTAGAAAATTAAAGTTAGAAAATAACAAATATTGAATGCATTTAATTAAAACACCTGTTCAGTATTCATATACTATTAGTGGTCCAGGATTTGATAGTCCTCCAATGAATGGTGTCTGGTATGGTTTAGATAAAACAATGACCAGATTTGATAGAGGAGATATTTATATAATCGAAAGTGATAACCCGATTATAACCAAGAAATTATTTTATGATAATATTTTACTTGAAGCTTTATTTCGACATTTGAAATTTGTTGAGAATAAGGTTTATGATAATTTAAAAAAGTTTGATTGCTTAAAGAAAGTTATTTCTGGCGAACATAAAAACTCAAAAAAATTTGAAGAATTGCTTATCATAGATGAGGATAACAGTTCTCTGCGGTTATCATTTTCGAAAGATGGGTCGAGATTTGATCTTAAAGAGATGATAGATAATAACAAGGTGAATGACTATTTTAAAGAGATAATTAGTATTATAAATGGTAGTATGCCATTAGCCGAACAGTTTGAAAAAATTGTTATGGATCCTCGAGCTATTAATAATTGAATTATAGATAATGGAAAAGGTGGGCCTTATGGCTATGGTAAAAATATTTATCTTTATCGATAGTACTGAAATTTTGTTATGAAAAATAGCTGACTTTGTCAGCTATTTTTCACAAATATTTCCAATAAATTTTCAATCATTGTGGAATATGTCTTTTAAAAGATATTTTAGAGTTGTTTCTTTTTGGTACCATTCTTCTATAATTTTTAATTCATTTTCAATTCACTCTTTTGTAACATCAAATTCATTAGACCTCTCCGGAAATCTAATTCCTCAACTCCAAATTATAAATCCCTGCTATTAAAGCAAATCTTAATTTAAACCTTTTTCTCCTATTTCTATATCTTTC
>Ga0256843_1000974_pt1 | contig 23415 bp, 23 predicted proteins | sample AlvinellametaG_FD_191572 | JGI IMG/M metagenome (GOLD analysis project Ga0256843, IMG submission 191572) | Pompeii worm associated microbial communities from hydrothermal vent at the East Pacific Rise, Pacific Ocean - Alvinella | ecosystem: Host-associated > Annelida > Integument > Unclassified ... | reverse complement strand
TTGAACAATTAAAACCAAAAAAAGTTTTAATAGGTATGTTGGATCCAAATAAAAAAGCAAGTGGTGGTTATGATCGTTTGATCAATGCTGGTATTGAGGTGAAAACTAATATTTTAAATAAGCAGTGTAATGATCTTTTATATCCATTTAAATTATGGCAAAAAAACAGATTTAAATTTTTTAAAATGGCTACTAGATTAGATGGAACAATTAGTGGTGGCAAGATTAGTTGTAAAGATAGTTTAATATGGAACCATACATTAAGAACCAAAATTGATACAATGTTAATAGGTGGCAATACTGTAAGAGTAGATAGACCAACACTTGATGCACGATATGTAGAGGGCAAAGCTCCAAATATAATTATATATTCAAAACAGAATCAATTTGATAAGAGTATTTCTTTATTTGATATAAAAAATAGGGAAGTTGTAATCAGTGATAATTTAAATATATTAAAAAATCACAATTTTATTATGATAGAGGGTGGATATAAGCTTTTAAATGAGTTAAAAGACAATATTGATATGTTGGTATTAATTGTATCAAACAGTATGAAAAAAGTTAATTGTATAAGTAGTAATGATTTAGATATAGATTTTGAATTGTTGTATCAGTACCAAATTGGTACTGATACTATAAAGTTTTTAAAAGTGATAAAATAGTATTTAAACTATTTTACTTTTTCTAAATATTCTCCAGTTCTTGTATCAACTTTGATAACTTCACCTTCAAGAATATGAAATGGAATCTGTACAACTGCACCAGATTCTAAAGTTGCAGGTTTTTTACCACCTTGTGAGTCACCTTTAAAGTTAGGTGGAGTTTCTACGATTTTTAGCTCTACAGTCATTGGTGGTTCAACAGTAATTGCTTCACCTTTAAAAAACATCATATCAACATTCATACCGTCAATAATCCATTTCTCAGCATCACCAACTTGTTCTGGTGTAAGTCCAATTTGTTCATATGTATCAACATCCATAAACTGTAACATCTCACCATCATCATATAAAAATTGCATTGTTTTTTGTTGTAAATCTGGTGTTTCACACTTATCACCTGCATGAAAAGTTTTCTCAATAGTTTTACCATTTAGATAGTTTCTAATTTTACATCTTACAAATGCAGCACCTTTACCAGGTTTTACATGTTGATATTCTGTAATTCTATATGGAATACCATCTATTTCTATTTTTAAACCTTTTTTTAGTTCACTCATACTAATTGCCATATTTAATCCTTAATTATATTCGTGCATAAGCAACTGATTTTGCAGCGCTTAAATTTGCTAATTGATCCAATATATCAGATGATACATTTTCATCAACCAATATTACAGCCAATGCTCCATCTTTTGATCTACCCAATCTAAAATCAGCTATATTAATTCCATTGTTTGCTAATAATTGACCAACTTGACCAATTACACCAGGAACATCAGAGTTTGTAAATAGTATCATTCTACCTGTTGGTTCAACATCTACAATATGTCCGTTGATATCAATAATTCTTTGAATCTCATCATCAAATATTGTACCACCAACACTTTGTGTACCATTTGTTGTAGTAAATTTTATACTAACTTTGTTTTTGTATGCACTATTGTTTGGTAACTCTACAGTCTCTAGTGTTATACCTCTTTCTTTTAGTACATAAGGTGCATTTACATAATTGATCTTATCATTACCTAGAGAAGTTGTTAAAGCTCCAACTGTAGCAAATGTAGCAAGACTCTCTAAATATGCAGCAATTTCACCTTTTGCTTCAATTTTAATAGATGTAATAGGATTTTTATCAACTTGTGAAACCAAATATCCCATTTTTTGAATTAGTTCTAAATATGGTTTTACATATGAAGGTATTTTTGTTTCATCTATTGGAAGATTTAGTGCATGTGGATACCCAATACCTCGTGCTGCTTCAATAGCATTATTTGCAGCTTGAGTAGCAATTTTGAATTGAGACTCAACAGTATTTGCTCCTAAGTGTGCAGTCACTGTAACATTTGGTAAATCTAATAATGGGTGGTTTGTTGCTGGTTCTTTGATAAATACATCAATACCTGCCATATGAATTTTACCACTTTTTAGATTGTTATAAAGTGCATCTTCATTGTACAATCCACCTCTAGCACAATTGATTAAAACAACGCCATCTTTCATTTTGGCAATTTGCTCTTCATCAATCATATTCAGTGTTTCTTCATTTTTAGGTGTGTGAATAGTAATAATATCACAAGCTAAAATATCATCAAAATTTGTTGTATATTCTATCCCTAAATCTGTTGCTTTTGATGCTGGTATATATGGGTCATATGTTACTACATCCATCTCAAAAGCTTTTGCTCTTAGTGCAACTCTGTGTCCAATATTACCAAAACCAATTACACCAAGTTTCTTACCAAATAGCTCTTGACCATACCAATCTTCTCTTTTCCAGATTCTTTGATCTTTTAATTGAGCATGAGCATAAGGCATTTTTCTCATACAAGAAAGCATATGTGTCATTGTAAGTTCTGTTGCAGCTATAGTATTAGCTGTTGGAACATTCATTGCAATTACACCTCGTTTACTACAACCTTGCATATCAACATTATCAACTCCAACACCAGCTCTTACGATAGCTTTTAGTTTAGTTGCGGCATTTAGAAATTTTTCATCAACATCAGTTGAACTACGAGTGATACAAACATCAGCATCTTTTATTACATCAAGAAGTTTTGTTTTATCGATATCTGCAGCATATACATAATTGATATCATCTGTATTTTTTAGGATTTCTAAACCTGATTCGTGAATGTGGTCGCACACTACAATTGTGTGTTTCATATTTTGTCTCCGATTTATATTTTATAGTATAGGGCATCTATAAGGAGAGTTCCTTATAGATATAAAATCTTACATTTTATCTTTGATAAGATCGCCAAGTGTCATTGATGATGTATCATTAACACTATCTAAGATTGCTCTTTCTTTTTGAGTTTCAAGTCTTTTAACTGATAATCTAATTCTATTTCTTTTTGTATCAATATTAGTTACAACAGCTTCAATTTCATCACCAACTTTAACTTCATCGATCTCTAATGGTCCGAAATCTTCTGTTCTGATTAATCCATCAAGGTTATTTTCAAGTTTTATAAAGATTCCAAAATCTTTAATATCTTTTACACTTCCTTTGATAATATCACCAACTTTGTGTGACTCTTGGAATTGTTTAGCAGGAGAAGTAGTTAACTCTTTAACGCTTAAAGAGATATTCTCTTTTTCAGAATCAATTTTAATAATTTTAACTTCTACTTCGTCACCTTTTTTATAGATATCTTTACATTTTACATTATCTTCCCAAGAAGCTTCTTCATTATGTAATAAACCATCTACTTCACCAATAGTAACAAAAGCACCAAATTCAGTTAAAGTTGCAACTTTACCAGTTACTACATCTCCAACTTTATGAGTGTTTTTAAATTTTTCAAATGGTTTTGGTTGAAGAGATTTTAAAGATACTCTTAATCTTTTTTTATCTACATTTAATTCAACTACTTCAACAGTAATCTCATCACCAATATTTAATAAATCTTTTGGATTTTTTAAATTTTTGTTCCATGAAATTTCTGAAATATGTAATAAACCTTCTATATCATTTCCTAAATCAACAAAAGCACCATAAGTTTCAAAGTTGCTTACAGTTACACTAATTGCATCTCCAACTTCTAATTCATCTCTGATCTCATCCCAAGGATTTGGAAGAGCAGCTTTGATTGATAATGATAAGTGTTGTTTCTCTTTGTCATATTTGATAACTTTAACTACAACTTCATCACCTTCATTATAGTATTGCGAAGGATTAACTGGACCTTTGTATGAAATTTCGTTGTAGTTTACTAAACCATCAACTCCATTTACCTCTACAAACATACCATAGCTAGTAATTTTTTTGATTACACCATTTACAGGTACATCAGCTTCTAATAAAGCAGCTACTTTTTCATCTTTGTTTTTCTTATTCTCTTCGATTAGTTTTTTTCTAGAGATTACAATTGAATTTTGCTCTTCATTTATTTTTAAAATTTTAGCTTTGATTTTTTTACCAACAGCACCAACTGCTTTTAAGTAACTTTGAGCCATTGGCATAAAAAATTCCATACCATCTTCACTCTCTACCATAAAACCAGCTCTTGGTTTAACACTTACAATTTTACCTTCAACAGTGATATCTTCATAGTCATCTTTGTGTTGTGCTACAAATGCATCAAATTTCTCTTTTTGAAGAACTTTTCTGTATGAGATAGAAGGTCTTTCCCCTCTGTTACCCATCATCATTACTTTGATAACATCACCAGCTTTAAATTGTACTTCACCATTGATAGTAATTTCACTTACATTAATTTTACCCTCAATCTTTTGACCAACGTCAACAAGTACTACATCACCATTAATTTCTACAATTACACCATCTACAAGTGAGTTATTCTCACTGTTTTCAAAAGATTCATCTAGCATCTTTGCAAAATCAAAATCTTCACCTAAGTCGATATCTTCCATACCCATTATATACCCTTTGTTATTAACAATTATTTTCTTAAAGTCGCTGATTATACTATAAGTTAGCTTAAATTATATTGTAATGAATATTTGGTGTTAAATTTTTTCTATATAGTTAACTACTTTTTGGATAATCCAATCTGGAGTTGATGCTCCTGCAGTTATTCCACAAAGTTTTTTACCTTCAAACCATTTAGGATCCAATTCATTCTCATCTTCAATGAGATAGCTTTCGCAGTTATCTTCACAAATTGAAAGAAGTTGTTTTGTATTTGATGAGTTTTTCCCTCCAATTACAATCATAATATCAACTTTTTTAGATAAAGATCTTGCTGCATCTTGATTTTCAAATGTTGCATCACATATTGTATTAAATACTCTAACCTCTTTATATCTTAAAACAAGATAGTTTATAATATCAAGATATTCCTCTTTTTTTCTTGTTGTTTGAGCTACAGTTGCAATCTTGTCATATTTAAATTTTACACCCTCAAGATCTTCTTTATTTAAAACTACAAGTACATTATCATCTTCCCCATAACTTTTTACACCTTTTACTTCAGGGTGTTGTTCATCACCAAATATAACTATAGAGTAGTTTTCCTGAGACATTTTTTTTACTATTTGCTGAGGAGTTGTTACAAATGGACAAGTTGCATTTATGATTTTTGCATCTTTTTTTCTTAAATTTTTAAGATCATCTCGTGGTATTCCGTGTGTTCTTATAATTACAGTATCATTTTGTTTTACATCGTTAAGGTTTTCATATAGACCAACATTATAGTTGTTTTTTAATCTGCTAATCTCTTTTTGATTATGAATTAATGGACCCATAGTTGCAGAATCTTTATGCTCCTGAGCAATCTCAATAGCTCTTTTTACTCCAAAACAAAATCCGTAACTTGAAGCTAATTCTACTTTCATATTAATCCCTTAATTTTTTAATTATATCCATAAAATTTGGAAAAGATGTCTCTATACATTGAGTATCTTCTATGTTCATATCACATAAAAGTCCAGCGATTGCAAAACTCATAGCAATTCTGTGATCCCCATGAGAGTTTATTGTTGCACTTGTTAATTTTCCACCTTCAATTGTATAACCATCCTCATACTCAGTAGTTTTGATACCACATAGATTTAGATTATTAACAACACTGCTTATTCTATCACTCTCTTTTACCCTTAATTCTTTTGCATTTTTAATTATACTTGTACCCTTTGCACGGCTCATTGCTATACTAAGTGCTGGAAGTTCATCAATAAGCCAAGCTATATTTTTATCTACTTTTACAGCCTTTAAAGGAGCATACTCAACTACAATATCCCCCATTGGTTCATATATATCTTCAGTTTGAATATATTTGATATTTGTACCCATTTGTTTTAGAATCTCATAAGCTTCTATTCTTGTAGGATTTAGTGTAACATTCTTAAGTATTACTTTTGATCCAGGAATAATAGCTGCAGCTACTGCAAAGAAAAATGCACTTGATGGATCTGTTGGAACTGTTATATTTAATGGTTTTAATTTTTTGTTAATAGGAGTGATTTTTATCCAACCATCATCTTGAGTTGTGATATTTACACCCATCCCTTTTAACATTCTTTCTGTATGATCTCTTGAGAGTAGATCCTCTTTATAGAAGCTAGGTTCATTAGCTTGAAGTGCAGCTAAGATTAAAGCTGATTTAACTTGAGCTGAATCTATTGGTGAATGGTATCTAAAAGCTTTTAAATCTCCACCTCTTATATGTAAAGGTGCCAAGTTTCCATTTTCTCTTCCGTCAATTTTTGCACCGATCTCTCTTAGAGGTTTTACAACTCTATTCATCGGACGACTTCTAAGATATTTATCCCCTGTTAAGATAAAGCTTCCTTTTATACCACTTAACAATCCAGCATATAATCTCATACCAGTACCAGCATTTCCACAATCAAGTATATCATCTGGTTCAGTTAAATTTTGTGGTGGTTCTATAGTTACATCTTTACCATCTTGAGTCACTTTTGCTCCAAGTTTTTGTGCAATTTTAAGTGAATCAAGAGTATCCTCCCCTTGTAAGAAGTTTTTGATATACGATGTTTGATCACTTAAAAGTGAAAACATAGCACATCTGTGAGATATAGATTTATCACTTGCTATATCATCTATAGTTATATTAAATGAGTTTGTTAATTTTGGTACAAAAATCTTTTGCATCTATCTTAAACCTATATTTAACTTCTCATTTAATTCAGATAAGATCTTATCCATAATTTTTACTATATCATCATCTTCTAATGTTTTAGTATCAGATTGAAGTACAAATCTAATTGTTAAGCTTTCATTGTCCCCTAATTTTTCATCGCTGTATATATCAACCAGATTATATTGTTTTATCTCAGATATATTAAGATTATTTAGTACCTCTTTGATATTTTTATATGGCATATCTTTTGGTGTAACCAAACTCAAATCTTTGATAGATGTTTGAAATTTTGATATAGCACTTGCTTTTACAAATTTTGTTTTTAACATATCAAAATCAATTTGAGCTATAAATGTATCATCCAAATTATAATCATTTGCAACAGTTGGATGTAATTTTGCTATATATCCAACAACTTTACCCTCAATAATAATATTTGCATTTTGGTAAGGGTGGATAAAATCATTTGGTAATTGAACCATTGGTTCAAGCTCAAATTCACCAATAGTATTTGCTATTTTATTTGCAAAATCAAAAAACTCTATATTTTTAGGTTTACCATGATTTTGTACACTTGCACTTTTCTCTTCTCCTGAAAATATAAAAGATATATGTTTTGATTCATCTCTGTTTTTATCAAAAACAGTTCCTATTTCAAATAAAGCTACACTTTTATATCCAGATTTTATATTTGATGAAACTGCACTTACAAGATTTGGTAATATAGAAGTTCTAAATGTATTTAGCTCTTTTACAATAGGATTTAATATATCTTTTTCATCTACTACTGTATCAAAATTGTATTTTTCTAAAATATCTTTTTGAGCAAATACATAAGTGATAGTTTCAAAAAAACCGTTGTTTATAGCATTGTTTCTTAGTTGATTTTTCTTAATAAGATCATTTGTAGTTTTATTTATTCTGTTTGACTCAATGATTTTAGATGGTTTTGCTTGAATATTATCAATACCAATTATTCTTACAATCTCTTCAGTAATATCAGCGATATTTTTTATATCGTGTCTATATAGTGGTATTGTGATATTTAATATATTTTCACCACTATCTTTTACTTTAAATCCAAGTAGAGTTAAAATTGTATCTACTGTTTTTTTATCAATATCTTGACCAATAATAGCATTTACTTTGTTTAGATTTATATCTATACTTTTTTGTTGAATTTCACAACTTAATGATTCACTACCTTGATACAATGTTGCACCATTTTTTGATAAAAATGTAGATAGATAAGAAAGTCCAAAATCAATATCAGGTTCACTTCCTCTTGATGATTTATAATAAATATCTCCAGTTTTTTGTTTTGTTTCAAATACTTTTTGAGATATATATTCTGGGTTTATATAAGATGCCTCTAGTACCACTTGATTATCAGGTTTTTCAATCTCACCTGCATCAATCCCAATAATACTTAAAAGCTCATTTCCATAAACACAATCAAATCCATTTTCAGATTTTTTTATTTGTAAAGTTATCTTGTCATCTTTTAAAGTTGTTATTGCTTTTGTATAAACATTTAATAATACACCTGTTGAGTGCATAGCATAAGCTACAGCAGATTCAACTTGAGTGTTTTTCTCAATACCAACAGAAGCTAATCTTAATTGATAAATAATAGGTATGCTTAGGTTTTGTATATTTGCTGCTTTATAATGTAAATTTGCATTACAGTTACTTGAAGTCTCTATATTTAATACTTGACCAATAGCAGTAGATACACTGTTAATATTCTCTTCATAAGCAATCATAGGTATTCTAAATGCAGTAGAAAGCTCTCGTGCTACTCCATTTATACTTAGACAATCACCTCTATTTGCAGTTAGTTCAATCTCAATAATCTCATCATTAAATAGAGGGTATTGACTTAACTCTTTTCCAATCTCAAGTTCTCCAATTGATGAATCAAGTTCTAATATACCATCATTTAGTTTTGCCAAACCAATCTCTGTTGAGGAACATATCATACCAAAAGACTCAACACCTCTTAGTTTTGCTTTTTTTATTTTAAAATTTTCATCAAGTACACACCCAACTGTTGCAACAGGTACATATTGACCAGCTGCCACATTTTTTGCTCCACATACGATTTGAGATATTTCAGATCCAATATCAACTTTACAAACATTTAATTTATCAGCATCTGGATGTTTAATACACTCTAAAACTTTTCCTATAACAACTCCCTTTGGGATTTTTATAGTTTGAACACTATCAACTTCCAATCCAATAGAGTTTAGCTTTTTACATATATCTTCAGTACTTATGTTTGATATATCTATAAATTCTTGTAACCAATGTCGTGTAACTATCATTTAAACTGTCCTAATAATTTTAAATCACTTTCAAATAAAGATCTTAAATCTCCAATATTGTGTAAAAGCATAGCAAATCTCTCAATTCCTAAACCAAATGCATAACCACTTACATTTTTATATCCAACAGCTTTAAATACATTTTCATCTACGATTCCACAACCAAGAACCTCTAACCAGCCTGTGTGTGAACAAACTCTACAACCATCACCTTTACAAAATACACAAGATATATCAACTTCAGCAGAAGGCTCTGTAAATGGGAAGAATGAAGGTCTAAATCTTACTTCAACTTCACCAAACATATGTTGTAAAAATTCTGTTAATATATGCTTTAGATTTGCAAATGATACTTCACCACTTTTATCTACAACTAATCCTTCAATTTGATGAAACATAGGTGTATGAGTAAGATCAAAATCTTTTCTAAATACAGTTCCAGGAGCAATCATTCTAATTGGTGGTTTTTGGCTCATCATAGTTCTTATTTGCACAGGACTTGTATGTGTTCTTAAAAGAGTATTGTCTTTGTTGTAAAAAGTATCTTGCATATCACGTGCTGGATGATATTTTGGAAGGTTTAATGCTTCAAAATTATGAAAATCATCCTCTACCAATGGTCCCTCTTCAACTGCAAAATTTAGATTTTGGAAATATGTAATTATCTCATTCATAGTCTCTACTACAGGATGCTTTGCTCCTATATCACTACTAAATGTAAATTTTGTAACATCAATTTTTTCAGATTCAAGCTGTTTGTTTAGCTGTTCTTGTTCCAACAATATTTTTTTATCTTCTATTGCTTTTGTATATGTTGCTTTTTGATTATTTAGATCTTGAGCAAACTGTTTTTTCTGGTCGTTTGGTACATCTTTAAGTTTTGCAAATTGTGCAGTTAATACACCTTTTTTACCTAAAAGTTCAATTCTTAATTCTTCTAAGATATCTAAAGTTTTTGCAGACTCAATTTTTTCTAGCCATTGCGTCAAGTTAGTTCTCCATATTATTTGTTTTATCTATTTTTCGCTATTGTACTTAAAATTTTATAAGAGTTTGGTTATAATATTTTCTATACTAATTGTAAAATAAATTTAAGGAGATTTTATGTGTATATTTTGTCAAATTGTAGAGGGTAAAATACCAAATAAAACTGTATTGGAAGATGAAAATTTTTTAGCTTTTGAGGATATAAATCCACAAGCACAAAAGCATATCCTAATTATTCCAAAAGATCATATTGTATCTTTTGATGTTATGCCACCAAAAGTGATGGCAAATATGACCACTTTTATTCAAAAAGTTGCATCAAAACTTGATGTTTCTAAAGATGGGTATAGACTTATTACAAATATTGGTGATAATGGTGGACAAGAGGTTCATCACTTACATTTTCATCTACTTGCAGGTGAAAAACTAGGCTCTTTGGTTTAATATTATTTAACTACAGCTAAGGTTAATTCTCTTAAAACTTTAGCTGCAACTGCAGTTGATACTCCACTATTATCATATTTTGGAGATAACTCTACTAAATCAAATCCAACTACATTATTTAGTTTTGATAGTTTTTTTATAATATAAAGTATTTGTTCAAAACTAATACCACCAGGTTCTGGTGTACCAGTACCTGGAAAAATACTAGGATCAAGCACATCCAAATCTATAGTGATATATACAGGTTTGTTTTTTAATTTTTTTATTATTTGTTTTAAAGATTTGTAAGTAAATTTTTCAAGATGAGTGTGTTTTTTTGCCCATTCAAACTCCTCTTTAAGTCCAGATCTTATACAAAATTGGTATATTTTATTATCTCCAAGTATATCCCACACTCTTTTAATTACTGTAGCGTGACTTAATGTTTCACCAAGATACTCTTGCCTTAAATCTGTGTGTGCATCAAAATGTAATATATTTAGATCTTTATATTTTTTTGATAATGAATTTATAGTACCTAATGTTACAAGATGCTCTCCACCTAGCATAATTGGTATTTTGTTTTGTTCTATTATTTTTGTTGTTAATCTTTCAATCATACGAAGAGATTTTGACTTATTACCAAAAGGTAGTTCCAAATCACCAATATCACAAAGTTTTATATCTTCAAGATCTTTATTTATATAAGGGGAAAAACTTTCCAATGCCCAAGAATCTTCACGCATTGCATTTGGTGCAAATCTTGCACCTGGTTTAAATGAGGTTGTTCCATCAAAAGGTGCTCCAAAGAGCACAGCTTTTGATTTTTTGAATTTGTTATTAAAACCTATAAAGGTATTAATATTTGTCTGCATAATTAACTATGATTTATGTGAATCAAATGCACCCAAAGCCATAAGTTTTGCGTATCTTTGTTCTAATCTTTCCTCTTTAGACATAGCTCTTAATTTTTGAACAGTATCTAAAAAATAATCTCCCATAGCTCTAAAAGCTTCTTGTTTTTGTCTGTGTGCACCAATTAAAGGTTCATCAATAATATCATCAATTAGATTCATCTCTTTTAGTGCATTTGGAGTTACTTTTAGCTCATTTGCTGCAGCTTGTACCATTGTAGGATCGTTCCACAATATAGCAGCACAACCCTCTGGTGAGATTACAGAAAAGATAGAGTATCTCATCATTGCTAATCTATCAGCAACACCAATAGCCAATGCTCCACCACTTCCACCTTCACCAATTACTACAGATATAGTAATAGTATCAAGATCACTTAATTCAAAAAGGTTTCTGGCTATTGCTTCACTTTGAGATCTCTCTTCAGCTCCAATACCTGGGTATGCACCCGGAGTGTCCACAAGCATTAAAATAGGAATATTGAATTTTTCAGCCATTTTTGCAGCTCTTAAGGCTTTTCTATACCCTTCAGGATTTGGCATACCAAAATTTCTTTTTAATTTATTTTTGGTACCTCTACCTTTTTGCTCACCAATAACCATAACTTTCTCATCACCGATATATCCCAAATAACAAACAATTGCCATATCATCTGTTAGGTGTCTATCTCCGTGAATCTCATAGGCATCAGTTAGTAATGCTCTTATGTAATCAAGTGCATAAGGTCTATCCTGGTGCCTTGCAAGTTGAAGTTTTTGAAAATCAGATAAATTACTAAATGTTTTTTCAACCTCTTGATCAAGCTTTTTTTGTAAACTTTGTAATTTTAATTCATCAGCAAAAGTTTTCGCTTGAATTATCTCTTCTTCAATTTTTTTAATATTCTCTTCAAAATCTAAATAGGTAGCCAAAATAGTCCTTTATATTTTTATATTAATCGTTATATCTTTTAAAAATCACAACACCGTTAGTTCCACCAAAACCAAATGAGTTACTCATAACTACATCAAGTTTAGCATCTCTAGCTTTATTTGGTACATAATCTAAATCACAATTTTCATCAGATTCAATTTGATTTATTGTTGGTGGGATAATCCCTTTATTCATCGCTGTAATAGATATGATTGCCTCAATAGCACCAGCAGCTCCTAAACAGTGTCCAATTTGACCTTTTGTTGATGTTACAGGAGGGCAGTTTTCTTTTCCTCCAAATAGCTCTTTAAGTGCAGCAGTTTCATTTTTATCATTTACAGGAGTACTTGTACCGTGAGCATTTACATAGTCAACTTTCAACTCTCCACCATTATTTCTTTTTGCCATATTATAAGCAGCTTTCATAGCTCTTAGTGGTCCATCCATAGTTGGGGTAGTGATATGGTTCGCATCACCACTTTCACCAAAACCAATAAGCTCTGCATATATTTTTGCACCTCTTGCTTGAGCCGATTCTAATGTTTCAAGTACTAATGCACCAGCACCTTCACCCATAATAAAACCATCTCTGTTCTTATCAAATGGTCTTGAAGCAGTTTTTGGATCATCATTTCTAGTACTTAATGCTTTCATCGCTGCAAATCCACCAACACCAGCTCCACATACAGCTGATTCAGCACCTACAGCCAACATTTTTGTAGCTCCACCTAAAACAATAGCTTTATAAGCTTCACCAATAGCGTGAGTACCAGCAGCACATGCAGTTACTACAGAGATATTTGGGCCTTTTAGGTTGTGTTGAATAGATACAAAACCACCAAGCATATTTACTAATGAAGATGGTATAAAAAATGGAGATATTTTATTTGGACCTCTTGAACCACATATAATAGAGTTTTTTTCAATATTTGGTAAACCACCAATTCCAGAAGCTGATACAATACCAAACTCATCTGCAATAGAATCATCTACCTTATTATCATTAACAATACCAGCATCAATCATAGCTTCTTGTGCAGCATGAATCCCTAATTGTACGAATCTATCAGCTTTTTTAGCCTCTTTTTTACCTAATATTGCAGTTGGATCAAAATCTTTCACTTCACCAGCTATCTGTGCAGAAAATTGTTCTGGATCAAACAGTGTAATTCTATCTATACCACATTGACCTTGTGCAATTGCATTAAATGATTCTTCAACATTGTGACCCAATGAATTGATCATTCCCATTCCTGTTACTACTACTCTTTGCATTTATGTACTTCTCCATATTTTTTATAGTATAAAACTATTAAATCAATAACTTTATACTATAAAAAAGGTGAATATTCACCTTTTTTATGTAATTTAAAAATTACGCGTTATTTTCGATATATTTGATTGCGTCAGCAACTGTTAAGATAGACTCAGCATCTTCATCTGGAATTTCAATATCAAATTTTTCCTCTAAAGCCATAACTAATTCTACAACATCAAGTGAATCAGCACCTAAATCTTCGATAAATTTTGAATCTTCTTTAACTTCAGCTGGATCACAATCTAATTGCTCAACTACTACTTCTTTTACATCATCTAATAATGCCATATTTTAATCCTTTTTAATAAATTGATATAATTATAACAAAGTTTATTTAAATTTTTTCTTTTTTAGACATAAAGTCCACCATTTACTTTTAATATTTCCCCAGTTATATAACTAGAATAGTCACTTAACAAAAATGCTACACTGTTTGCAACCTCTTGTGGTGTACCAAATCTCTTAAGAGGGATATTTTTTTCATATTCCTGTTTAATATCATCTTTTAATTCATCTGTCATATCTGTTGCAATAAACCCTGGTGTAATTGCATTAAATCTTATTGCTCTTGCGCTTCCCTCTTTTGCAAATGATTTAGTCATTGCATTTAGGCCACCTTTACTTGCACTATAGTTTGTTTGTCCAGGATTTCCCATCTCTGCAACTATTGAAGATATATTTACAACTGCACCAAATCTTTTTTTACTCATAGTTTTTAAAGCTTCTCTACAACCAATAAATGCTGATCTTAAATTTGCATTTATAACAGAATCAAAATCATCCATACTCATTCTAATAGCAAGTTTGTCATTTGTAATTCCTGCATTGTTTACAAGATAACTTAGTGCTCCATCAGCTTCAACTATTGTTTTAATTGCATCAACAAACTCCTGTTCATTAGATACATCTGCTTTAATAACTGCTGCAGTTCCACCAGCAGCTTCAATTTGTTCTTTAATTTGATCAGCTTGGGCTGCACCATTTCTGTAATTTATCCAAACCTTTAGTCCAAATGATGCCAAAGTAATAGCAATTTGTGCTCCAATTCCTCTACTTGCACCTGTAATTAATACATTATTTCCTGTAAATTTCATAATTCTCCTTTATTGGTTTATACGCCTCTTTTATTATTCCATACTCTTATATGTAGCCTATCACTATATTTATAGCCGTTTTCAAGTGCCATATTAATTACACTTAAAGCATTTTTATCAATATCACAGCTTGTATCACCCATTGGCATAAGATAAATATCAGTTTTTGGAATATGATTTAAAATTGTATCGATTTCATTTTGTGCTTTTGATAAAAAATCTTTATTTATTACAAATTTTAGATAATTTTCTTCACTATTAGTAATAATATGGTTTAGTGTTTTATAATTTAATCTTTTTTCTATTTTTTCACCACTGTTACTTAGCTTCACACTCATAGAGTATAATATCTTTTTTTGATAATCTTTAGATATTGTTATTGGTAAAGAGGCATTTGTTTCTATTGTTATATGATAATTATTGTTACTATAATACTCTATAAATCTTTGAAACTCTTCATCGTTCCAATAAATCAGTGGCTCACCACCAGTAATAACTATATCAACTTTATATTTTGGAATATATTTGGAAACCTCTTTTATAAGAGAATTTGCTGTTTCATATTTATGCCATTGATCTTTAAAAGCTGTGTCAACTGCATGAAAACTGTCACAACTGCATTTCTTAATTCCACTTGGTGTTTCATATTGAACATCAAAGCCAGGACATCTAAGATTACATTTCCCAAATCTTATAAATACAGATGGATTTCCTACCCTTTTGCCTTCCCCTTGAATTGTAGGACCAAAAATCTCATTCACTTCAAGCATATACGGTACTTTTGCTTTTTGGAGTTTCAAAATATTCTATTTTTGATACCTCTATACCTAAAGGTTGCATCTTTTTTTGTACTATTTGTAAAAGCCAAGCAGAGATATTTTCACTTGTTGGTACAAAATCTACTATTATATATCCTGAATATAGTTCATGTATATGAGAGGGTTCATTTTTGATAATATTTAAATCTGGAATTTTATAGTTTTGAGGCATAGTGATTAAATTTGATTTATCACTGTAATGAGGTAACATTGTAGTAAAAAGTGGGTCATTTATATCTATAATAAACTTATGATCCAAAGTATCATCTAAAAACTGTTTAAACCAGTTTAGATGTTTAAAATCAGTAACCATCCCATCTTGTAAAATTTCACTTTGAAGATAAATTAAAACAGTACCTTGATGACCGTGTAGATGGCGGCACATTAGACACTCATCCAGGGCAAATTCCTTATTGAGTGTTTGTGACCAAACTCTATGTCCATAACAAAAGTCAAACTGTTTAGATATTTCCCATCTCATACTATTTTATCTCCATTTATAATAGGTGAAGTTTAATAGAATTTTGCTTATAAAGAGATTTTAGATACAATGTGAAAAATTTAAAAAAGGATAATTATTATAATGGTAGATTATACAATAACAAAAACAGTATTTGGTGAAAGACCGGAGTTTGAAAGACCTACAAAATATTTGGAAGAACTAAGTATTGAAGGGTTTAGAGCTATGATGGATGACTTTTATCATATATTAGTTGAAAGCGATATAGCTAATTTTTTCCCTCAAGATGAAGAGGGACTTAGAAAGGTTATTGAACATAATACAAAATATTTTATTGAGATTTCTGGTGGACCAAAAGATTATTCAAAAATGATGGGACATGTTGATCAAGTAAAGATGCATGAGCCATTTTCAATCCCAGATAAAGCAAGAATTGAATGGCTTGGTTGTTTCAAAGAAGTTATTGAGAAGCAAGATGTTAGTGATGAAGCGAAACAACAGTTTTGGAACTATTTAGAAACACACTCTAAACATATGGTAAATGTACCAACAAAAATTAGATTACCAGAAGATATGGTAGCTACACATTAAAATTGATCTTGATATTCAATTGGGTCTTTGTGACCTGATTGTTTAAATCCATTTAATCTTAACCTACAACTATCACATACCCCACAAGCTTTATGGCTGTTTTTATAACAACTCCATGTAAGATGTAGTGGTACATCTAACTCTATAGCTTTTTGAACAATCTGTTTTTTACTTAAATGAACCAAAGGTGTAACAATTTTAAGTTTGGTTTCTTTTTTTGTACCCTCATTTATACTTTGTTCCATTTTATTTATAAAGCTGTCACTACAATCTGGATAACCACTGCTATCCTCTTGTACAACACCTATATAAAGTGAAGTTGCTCCCTCTTTTTCTGCAATTGCTGTAGCTATACTTATAAATATACCGTTTCTAAATGGTACATAAGTTACAGGAACTCCTGGCTTTACACCACTAGTTGGAACATCTATATTATTATCAGTTAAAGCTGAAGCTCCAATTTGTGTAAAAAATGGTATATCGATCTCATATGAGTTTTTTACATTTAGCTCTTTACATATATTTCTAAATGCTTCTAGCTCTTTTTGTTGTGTTCTTTGCCCATAGTTAAAATGAACTGCAATTATCTCATCACCATTGTTTTTTGCTATATATGAAGCTAGAGTTGAATCCATTCCTCCACTTAAGATACATACACTTAACATTTTGTTTCAAATCCTTTATTGATATTTGTGAAAAATTTCCAATTTATTGGTAGTATATTTACAGATGAATCTTTTGCTAAAAACTCTACATTTTCATTTAAAAGTATTAAACTATTACAATGATTCAATATATTTACCATACCTGGAGATCTTTTTTGTGAAGGTGTAAAATATTCACCATCAAAGTATCCAGGTATTAAAGTTGGTCTACCTTTTTTATTTTTAAAATCATTGGATATTTTTGATTTAATAGTGTTGTGATAAATATTTTGAGATCCATTTAGATTTTGAATAAGTATCTTTCCAAATAACTCAAAAATTAGTGCCGATGCAAGTGGATTTCCAGGTAGATTTAAAATATAGGTATTATTAATTTTACCAAAAACTGTTGGTTTGCCTGGTTTTATTGCAATTCCATCAAATATAGTTTCCATATTTAGATTAGAAAATGCCTCTTTTGTAAAATCTGCATCACCAACACTTACCCCTCCACTTGTTATAATCAAATCACTATCCAATGAATTTTGTATATATTCTTGTATCGATTCTATTGTGTCATTTGCTACACCTATAAAAGTTGTATCACATCCAAGCTCTTGAGTTCTTGCTATTAGGGTTGGTGTATTAGAGTTGTATATTTGGTAATCTTCAACTTTTTCATAATGAAGTTTAAGCTCCTCTCCACTTGCAAATACAGTAATTTTTGGTTTTTTATATACTTTAATATGTGTAATACCTTGAGAAGCAAGTGCTGTGATACAAGCAAAATTTATCTCTTCCCCTTGCTGAAGTATTATCTCATCACTTTTTATATCTTCCCCTATAAACCTTATATGACTGTTTTTTTTGATATTTGATGGTAAAGTTACTGTTTTATCTTTAGTTTGAATTGTATCCTCTTTTGGAATTATAGCTTCTACACTGTTTGGTACTCTAGCACCAGTCATAATTTTTACAGCTTCACCACAATTAATTATAGGTTCTTTTTTATCTCCAGCAAAAATTGTATCAACTATTTTTACATTTTTATTTTGATCATCTATTTTGACCCCATACCCATCCATAGCAGAGTTATTATATCTTGGAAGTGAGTGTTTGGCATATATATTTTGCGCACATATTCTTTTTAAAGAGTTTTCCAAAGGTATGATCTCAAAACCTATTTTTAAAGTATTTTTTTCAATAAGATTTAGTGCTTCATATATACTAATAGCCATATTAATTCCTAATATTATAATTGTTTTGATATAATACCAAAAAATTTCTAACAAGGCTATTTATGGAACTAATGAGTGATGCTATTGCTACACATGTATTTATGATTTTTTGTTTACTTTCAATTATAATTTTTAATTTTTTAAACTTACTGTTTACTAGTGATTTTATATCATTGGCAAAAAAACTTAGATTTATGACACCACTTTTTCACGGTATAAATGCAACAGTTGCATATACAGGTGCTATAGTATCTGCATATGTTCATGATTTGAGTTATACTGTTATTTTAATGATTGTTGTTACAATATTTGTAATGGTATTGGAGATAAAAAGATATAAAAAAATGCGTATTATCACTTCTGAAAATATTCAAGCACAATATGATTTTAAACTTTTTGCACGAAAGATATATATAATAGAGTTTTGTGCAATTATATTTGTGTATATTATTGCAAAGTTGTTCTAAAATGCAATATTTATATCATAAAGATGCATCAAACAGTAGTATTGTAATAGATGGTGAACTTTATAAATATATATTTAAAGTAAGAAGAAAATCAAATAATGATATTTTAAAGTTTAGAAATTTAGATGATGATATTCTATACTATTACGAGATTGAATTAATACATAGAAGAAAAGCTACATTAAAATTAATCAATCAAGAATTAAAGATTGTAAAACATAAGCATTCTTTACATATTGGTTGGTGTGTAGTTGATCCAAAAACTGTTGAAAAAACTTTAAATTCATTAAATGAATTGGGTGTAGAGAAAATCACATTTATATATTGTGAATATTCTCAAAAATCATTTAAACCAAATCTAGATAGATTAAATACTATTCTTATAAATTCTTCTCAACAATGTGGAAGATCTACACTTATGAAGTTGGATATATGTGATAGTTTTGATGATTTTATAAAATCAAATCCAAATAGTTATTTTGTAGATTTTTCTACTAGTACAATTGAATCTAAAAATATTAATGATATTACTACAGTTGTGATTGGGCCTGAGGGTGGATTTTGTGAAGATGAAAGAGAGAGTTTTAATAAAGATAAAATTATAGGATTTAATACTTCTAATATATTAAAAAGTCAAACAGCAGTTTTAGGTATTTGTTCTAAGATTTTATTATAATATTTTTTATCAGATATAAAAAAAGGCAGAGTTTAAAAACTCTGCCTTTTTTATTTTCACTAAATATATTAGTGAACTTCTCTCCAAATTTTTGCTTTCCATAAGAATGCAAAGATTGTAAAGATTACTAAGTAAGCTAAGAATTTTGGTCCTAAAGCTTCTCTTACTGGTTTTTTAACTTCACCAACTTCTTCCATATATTTGATCACTTGATCTTCAGCTTTTTTAGTTAAACCAACTCGTGGCATAGCTGTACCTGGAAGGTGTTTTTGAGGATCATTAATAAACTCATGTAAATAAGAAATACTTCTACTTCTTGTGTATTGAGATAAATCTGGTGGAGTTTTACCCATATACTTAGAAACATCAGATCTAGCTTTTAGACCCTCTTTTCTTACACCATTTGGTCCATCAGTAATAATTTTCATACCATCATATTTCATAGAGTGACATCTATTACAAGCATCAAGGAATACCTCTTTGTTTGTCATAGTTTTAGGTGCAATAGATTTTAAATATGCAACCATATCAGCAATCTCTTGAGGCTTCATCCAATTGTATGAAGGCATTGGGTGAACTGCACCATCTTCATATTTATGCTCAGTTTTAGTAGCTTTAGCTGGATTTTTAATAAATGCAGCTAAGAAATGTGGATCATACATAGCTCCAGCAGTACTTAAATCTGGTGGAACAACACCGTATGATGCTGCACTTGTAGCATCATCCATCATTGGAGCAAAACCTGCTTTTGTAATAGAGTGACACGCAATACAGTTAGCTTGAACTAAAGCAGCACCATTTTTTGCATCACCTACAATATTTTTATCTACACCATCAGCATCTTTAAAATCATATTCAGGTGGCTCAACATGTTTGTGCATTTGTGAATGAGCAAACGGTTCAACTCCTATATATAATAAAGCTGTAAAAAATACTAATACACCTAATATTTTAAATTCTCTCATAGTGCACCCCTTGCTTTAGCATCTGCTTTTGTAATAAATGGAAAAATTGCAAATAATCCTAAGAATGTTAGTGTTGCAAAGAAACCAATCCATGCATTCATACCTGTTGGAGGTAATTTACCGTAAACAGAAAGAATAACTAAGTCAAACATTAGTACCCAGAACCAAATATTAAATCTTGGTCTTTTGTGTGCAGGTAAAATATCTGGATCTCTATCAATAAATGGTACTAATACAAAGATAACTTGTGCAAATGCAAATGCAATAAGACCAATATCCATAGCGCTCATACCAGCAATATCAAAGAAGAAACCTCTAAGAACTTCATAAGACCATAGGAAATACCACTCAGGATAAATATGAGCAGGTGTTACCATTGGATCAGCTGGATCAAAGTTTACAGGATCCATTGCAAATTCGTAGTGGTAAAATACCAAGTAAAAATAGAAAATTAAAAATGCACCTAAAATAGCAAAATCTTTTGATAAGAATACTGGCCAAAATGGGATAACTTTAGATTCTTTTTTATTTCCAGCTAAATATTTTTCAGCTTCAGCATCAAAATCGATATCATCAGATTCTTGGTTGTTAACATGAGGAATTCTTAATGTATAGAAATGGAATACTATAATACCAAGAATAATCATAGGCATTAAGAATACATGTAACATAAAGAATCTAGTAAGTGTAGCATCTCCAACTGAGTAACCACCTCTAATCCACTCAACTAAGAAATCAGCGTGTAATGATCCACCAGAGAAAAGGTTTGTAATAACCGCTGCTGCCCAGTATGACATTTGCCCCCATGGAAGCATATATCCAGAGAAACCAGCTGCAGAGAATGTTACAAATAAAAGCATACCAGAGATCCAAATCATCTCTCTACCTTTTTTGTAAGAACCATAGTATAGTCCAGTAAACATATGGATATAGATGATTAAGAATACAACTGAAGCTGCAACACCATGCATATGTCTAAATAACCAACCAAAACCAACTTCTTGCATAATTGTGTAGTTTACACTATCAAATGCAAGTGCAGTATCTGGCTTGTAGTACATCATTAAGAATATACCACTTACAATTAAGATCATAAATGTAGTTGCAAGAACAACACCCATTGCCCATAAAAAGTTAATATCTTTTGGAATCCAATATTCAGTCATCATAACCTTATTGAATTGTGTAAGATTTAATCTTTTGTCAAGACCTTCAGCACTAAAAAGACTTTCATTAATTTTTGCCATTGTGCTTCCCCCTTACGCTTTTATCATTTTTTCATATTCAGGTCCAGTTTCTGCACCAAGTGTTACAACTGTTCCTTCAACTTTAAATGGAGGTATATCAAATGGTCTTGGTGGTGGTCCAAATATATTTCTACCACTAGAATCAAACTCTCCACCATGACATGCACACTTCCACTTAGTTTTTTTCCATGCAGGAATACATCCTAAATGTGTACATAAACCAATTACTAAAGTAAAGTGATCAGATCCAATTACTAGATCTCTACCATCTTTTGGCATATCTGCTGTTTTCTTTAAGATAAAAATTGGTTTACCTCGCCATGTAGCCATGCTTGGTTTTCCAGGTTCTGCATTTTTAAGATCAACAACAGTTGATCCAGCAGCTAGTACGCTTGGAAGTGGATCCCATGCTTGCTTCATACCAACTAATGAAGCTGCACCACCCACTGCGGCAACTGCTGCAAATGACATTCCCAGAAAATCTCGTCTGTTTGTATCGTTAGACATTCTCGTTCCTTATTTTGAAATAAAATCTACATATTATATATCTTTTATTCTTAAATATTAATGACTAAAGTCAATTTTTAAGGCAAATGTAAAAAGTTTGTGTAAATCTGTATTAATAGCAGAGGTTATGAAGTTTTAATTGCTCTTTTAATTTAAACATTTGTTGATGTTTGTTTCTACACCAATCAGGTGACAATAGTGATTTATCATCAATCCCTGCAGTTATTCTTTGTACAGTGATATTAGATGGAAGCTCCAAAATAGATTTTACAACAGTATCTATATATAACTCTTCACTTATTGGTTTAAATTTACCATCAAGATATTGTTTTGTAAGAAGTGTATTTTTAACTACATATAAAGGGTGGTATTTAATTGAATCAACTCCAAGTTCTATTGTTTTTTTATGACTGTTTAACATCATATCTTGAGTTTCATCAGGAAGCCCATATATTAAATGTCCACATACTAATAGACCTTTGTTTTTAGTAATTGTAATCCAATCAATCATATTTTGTGCATCATGTCCACGATTGATTTTTAATAAAGTTTCATCATAAAAAGATTGTATTCCATATTCCACCCAAACTTCATAGTTCATATTTGGAATGGTTGGAATTGGTCGATTTTGAATATCAACCAAATAATCTAAAATATCATGAGATATACAATCAGTTCTTGTTCCAATGCTAAGCCCTACAACATTATCAAAACTCAAAGCTTCCTCATAAAGATATTTTAGGGTATCGAGTGGTGCATAGGTATTTGTAAAAGATTGAAAATATACAATAAACTTATTTGCACCAAATTTGTTGTGTAAAATTTGTGATGTTGTTTCAAACTGCATTCTCATTTGTTGCAGTTGTGTTTGCAAATATGGGTTTGTAGTACTTCTTGAGTTTAGTTTAAATTTAGATTTATCAGTAAGATTTGGTGAGAAAGATTCATTTTCACAAAATGTACAACCACCTTTTGCAACAGTTCCATCTATATTTGGACATGTAAACCCAGAGATACTAACAGGTACTTTATAAATCTTTTGTCCAAATTTATTTTTAAAGTACCTTCCTATTGTATTAACTTGTTT